>Ga0208162_1000636_pt1 | contig 19577 bp, 20 predicted proteins | sample CB_VirMetaG_4_FD_184539 | JGI IMG/M metagenome (GOLD analysis project Ga0208162, IMG submission 184539) | Freshwater to marine saline gradient viral communities from Chesapeake Bay - CB_1508_1M Viral MetaG (SPAdes) (version 4) | ecosystem: Environmental > Aquatic > Marine > Coastal | place: USA... | reverse complement strand
GAGAACGCCAAAGAGTCCGTTGCACGTGACAAACTTTTGGAACGGTGGGATACCGTGGCTGAGGCACGCGTCGACCCAGGCGGCCTGCTCGCTGTCATCGGGCAACGTCTCGGACCAGGTGACCTCTACGCCCATTGTCTCGCCAAAGTGACTTACGAGGAAGACCCTGACGCGTACGACGGGTCCGACGTCACCGACATTTCCGACGTCCAAGAACCAGAAAAAAAATCCAAGTACACCCACTTTATTTACAAGGCGTACTACGAAGAATTGGACACGGGTAGGGAATCCAAGAAAACTACCGCACCACCATGGCCCAACGGACCACTACTCGACCCATACAGGTTGTCATGGAAAGACTTGTCCTACCTGAAACATTCGACCCCCGCGAAGTTCCAGGTCATCTATCAGCAGGAGGACATGGCGCAGGGCAACTATTTGATTGAACGTGTCTGGGCTACTGGTGGCATGGGCAATGATGGTGTGTTGTATCCAGGGTGTATTGACAATGACCGGAAACCTGGTTACATCCCATCGAATCTGGAGCCGCCGATTATTTCGGTTGCGTCTGTTGACCCAAGCCCGACGAACTTTTGGGCTATCCAATGGTGGCTCTACCAACCCCGAACCAATTTGCGCTATTTGATTGACTGTGAGCGAACGAAGTTGACTGCCGAGGAACTATTGGGGTTTGATACGAGCAGCCGAGAGTACGGCGGAATAATGGAGATTTGGCAAAACAGGTCGTTCGATATGGGCTACCCCATCTCCCATTGGATTGTGGAAGTCAACGCCGCTCAACGGTTCTTGTTGGCTCACGATTTCGTTCGCAAGTGGCAAGCCCTTCACGGGGTCAATGTCATCCCTCATACAACCTCTAGGAACAAACTAGACGAAAACTTGGGTGTTGAGGCGTTGCTTCCTAATCTGTTCCGTACTGGGCAGATTCGGATGCCGACGATGCGGGAGAACTGGAAGACGTTGGCGTTCGTGGAGGAGTTGTCGTCGTGGACGCCGAACAAGAAGAACGGTACCGACCTTGTGATGGCGGCCTGGTTTGCGATGTTGCATCTGCCCGAGTTGGGGCCAGTCAAGCAGCCGCCGCGTCTATGGCGGCCTTCCTGGATTTGATGTGTTATCCTGAGAAGCATTATGGCCGGTAAGAAAAAGACATCCACCCGCAAGCCAAAAACAATGGGCGGCGACGAAATGAATCAAGACCAGTACTTTTTGCGTGGCGGCCAAGCCTACGTTCGCAGTGCGCAGTCTGGCGATGTTGTTGCTGGGCCGTTTCCTAAAGGAACAGCCGCATACAACAAAGCCGTTAGGGATAGCATGACTGGCCGCACCGTTGAGTTCGGTACCCGTTCCATGCTTGAAGGTATGCGCAACTTTAGGGGCGGTGGCGGTTTTCGTCAACACGGACGCTAAGGAGTTGACCATTGCGGTCGCTTGACGAAATCGTAGAACTGTACCACCAGCGTCGACTCGCTGCTGGTCCGGTGCATGAGCAGATGCGCCGTGTGCGCGACCTTGCCAACGGTGATGTCGTGGTGCCACTCAACGAGTTGGACCGCAACGCCAAAACAAACGTAGCCAACCTGCTCGTACAAGGGTTGGACCAGATGTCGATGCGTGTCTCGTCCACGATGCCGTCACCGTATTTCCCGCCGGTGAAGGAAGGTTCGGAGAACGCGAAAAAGTATGCGCGTATGCGCAAGAAGGCGATGCTCGGTTTCTGGGATGAGAACCGGATGCAGATGAAACTGCGTCGCCGTGCCCGCCATCTGCTTGCGTATTCGTCGTCGCCAGTGTTTTTGAAGCCGAACTTTTCTACGTTGACCCCACAGTGGCAGATTCGTAATCCGTTGGACACGTTCGCCGCCCCGATGGAAGACGACGAAGTAGTTCCAGAGAACTGTATTTTCACTTCACGTGTTACCGCATCGTGGCTGTTGAAGAACTATGGGCCGCTGGTTTCAGACCAGTTACGTTTCGGTCGTGTCGATTCCGATTCCCGCTACACGCTGCTGGAATACGTGTGCGATGACTCGATGCAACTCATCGTGTTGGGTGCCGAGGATAATCCCGAACTTACTCAGTCTGAGCGTGCAGGTTTAGAAGCAATCCTGTTGGAAGCCATCCCGAATCGTACCGGTATGCCGCTCGCGGTTGTTCCGCAGCGCATCACTCTTGATAAGCCGCGAGGACAATTCGATGGTGTACTCGGAATGTACTACACCCGCGCCCGTTTGCAGGCATTGACAGAAATCGCTATTGAGCGCGGCATCTTCCCCGAAGAATACTTGGTTGCACGCCCAGGCGAAAACCCAGAGATTTTGCAACTTGCTGACGGCAAGTCAGGCATTTTGGGTGTTGTCAAAGGTGGCGACATCCAGCAGTTGCAACTAAATCCCGGTTACAAAACCGACACCGCCCTTGACCGTTTGGAACGGCAAGAACGGCTTGAAGGTGCGATACCTGCCGAGTTCGGCGGCGAGTCTGCCACCAACATCCGAACCGGTCGACGAGGCGAAGCCGTCCTTTCTGCAACGGTTGATTACCGTGTACAAGAAGCACAAGAAATCTTCGCCAACTCGATACTCCACGAGGACAAAATAGCAATCGCATTGGAGAAAGCCTATTGGGGTGACCAACCTAAGACGTTCTTTTTGTCTGGTCGGATGACACAGGGACAGGAAACGTACACGCCGAACAAGGTGTGGCAGACGGACTACCACTTCGTTTCGTATTCGGCTGCTGGTACCGACGTCAACAATTTGATTATCGGTTTGGGTCAACGGTTGGGTGTCGGTTTGATGTCGAAAGAATCGGCACGTGAAGCCGACCCGCTTATCTCGGACCCCGACTTCGAACATGACCGGATTATTGCCGAGGGTGTTGAGGATGCGCTACTTGCATCCGTGCAGCAGCAGGCCGCGAACCCGCAAGGTCCTTACCAACCGGAAGACCTCGCCTATTTGACGCGTCTTGTTGTGGAGCAGGATGTTCCACTGTTTGAGGCGGTCGCAAAAACTGATGAGCGTGCCCGTCAACGTCAAGCGGAAGCGATGCCTCAGGGTTCTCCTGAGACGATGCCAGGGTTGGCTATGCCTGGTATGGGTGCTGAGGCGCCTGTTGCTGCGCCTGCCGGTGAGCCGTCGTTGGAATCTCTACTCGCACAACTTGGGGGATAAATGGTTCAGCCACAGTTCAAAGGTCAAACGTATGGTGAGGGTGCTGCACAGGAACGTCGTGTTCAGGCGGTGCCTACTGGTTCGGCTCCGACGCAGCAACGTGCCCAGCAGGTTGCACGTCGTGTAACACCGAATACGCCTGGTTCGCTTGTGGCACCGTCGGCTCGTCCAACGGAGCCGATTACCGAGGGTGCACCGTTCGGTCCTGGTGCTGGTCCTACCGCTGCCGGTATTCCGATGATGCCACCTGCGGGGAATGATGTGATAGAAGAACTAAAAGCGATTTATCAACGTTTCCCGAATGATGATTTGGCTGACCTTTTGGATTCGTTCATCCGTGAAGGATACTGATGGCCTACGGGGTGCTGCCAGGGAAACCTGACGAAGACGACATCCTCGACGGGATTGAGTCGAAAAACAAGTTCCGTGAACAGGTTGCGGCGACGGCAACTCCCAGTCTTGCTGCGCGTATCGGTGAGATTTATCGTGCGAACCCGTGGATGAAACCTGGTGAGATTCTTGCGTTGGCGAAAGCGGGTGCATCCGACCAGTTGGTGAACGCTGCGTCTGCACAGTCGGGGAAACAGTTGCCTCAACGTTTGGACCCGAATCCTCCACAGACAAAGAACTGGTTTGAACGGGCGGTGTATGACCCGCTCAAAGCGGCTTCTCGTTACACGTTTGCAACATTGAACTTGGCGCCGGAGTTGGCGCAGAACGTCGGTTCGCAACTGTTGAACAAGAACAATCCTGAAGGGTTTGATGGATGGTTCAAGTCGACGTCGTTGGGGACGATGTTGGCGGCAGCGAAGGGTGAGATTGACCCTGTTACCGGTCAACGTATTTCTGCTGGTGAAGGTTTCTTTTTGGGTGAGACGGCGTTCGAGAAGCAGGCTGAACGTGCTCGCCGTGTACGTGGCACTATCAACGGTTCTGCGTGGACTCTTGGGCGTGGTGCGGCGGATGTCGTGTTCGCACCTGGTACCAAGTCGTACAGCATTTTGTCTGGGTTTGTTGATGCCGCGGTAAACATTTTTGCTGACCCGACCCTCTATGGCGGAAAAGCACTCAAGAGCATTAGGGCAACAGGAAAACTTGGGAAACTACAAGTTTCTTCCGGCGCGGCGATACCGAAGTTGCAGACAGCAGAAGAAATCGCGGCGTTCGCAAAAGTGGCACGCGAAGGTGAACTTGCAGCAGCCGGATTGTCGCAGGGTGAAATGGTTGCATGGAACTCCTCGAAGTTCCGTCAGTGGGCTGAAACGAACGGTAAGGCGCAACGGCTTATCGACACGCTCGTTGAGAAGGATGACGCGTACGACATTTTTTCGAACGTGTTCAAGGAAAAGATTGACGTCTCGGAAGCAAAGCGGCTTGCCGAAGCAAAAAGCCGTGAGGAAATCCTTGCCATTATCGGTGAACAAACCCAACGTCTTGACGCCGAACTGTCAGGTTTGTTTCCGCAGGACATCCGCGAAATAGTCAAAGCCCGTGAACGTATCCCGTTCTACAACAATTTGCGTAACAGTCGCCTGTTGACGAAGATGCCGGAAATGGTCATCAAAACTGGTAGCAGTCAGGATTCAATCAACGCCGTCAAATCGTATGGCAACTATCTGAAAACGTTGGGCCGCAAGATTTCGCCGGAGGACCGCAAGGTGTTCATGGCGAAAGTAATGGATGTGTTCGCTGACCCGAACGCCGCTGGAGCAGGACAAGTGAACGATTTGTTTGAAGACATTGTGAAAAAGGTTGTGTCGACGGAACTGTCCGAAGGTGTCGGTGCGCTTGCGAAAGTAGACGCTGACGAGGTTGCTGCCGAAGTGTTCCGCCGTGTCGCGCAAGCAAAAGAAGATATGAAGTTGTACATGATGGACGCCGCAGGCGACCCGACAGACTTCGGTGTAATTCAGGCGTTGAAAGATTCCGGTCGTCTCGTGTTCGATGACGACTTGAATCCTGCTGCCATCGCAGATTTGCGTCTCGTAGGACCAGGTTCACTTGCCGAACTTGCCGACAAAATCCAAGTGCTTCCTGACATTCGCGCCGTACGACGATTGACAAGCAACCCGTTTGTGCGTCGAGCACTTTCCAAGAAAGCCAAGTTTGCTGAAGGCGTACCATCTCCAGAAGCCCTTGCTCGCGGTATCCCAGTAGAGGAAGCACCGCAGGCGCTTTTGCGTGGCGGTGGACAATCCCGTGCCGCTGTCGCCGTAGCCGACTATCTGCAAAACGAAATCTGGAAACCGCTCGCTTTGATGACGGGCGGCTACATCTTCCGCAACATGTTCGACGCCCAAATCCGCATGGCAACCGTCGGCAAAACAGGATTCTTCAACCACCCATGCAAATACATGCAAATCGTTCTTGGCAAAGTAATGCCAGAAAGTTTCTTGGGTCGCGCCCTTGACGATTCAGAGTATGCAGAGTTGGCAAAGAACTGGTCCAAATACACCGACGACTTTGAGGAGGCGTTGACGTTCGGTATCCGCCGCAACATCGACGACCCAGACGCCCTCTATCAACGCGCCCTGAAAAGCAACTCGATGGTTGCAGTCAACAAACTGCAAGACCGAACCAGATACTTGACCGGACTCTACGAAGAACTGCGTCGTTTGTCTGGTGACCAACTTGACAACGCCGTCGCTAAAGGTATCCCAACCGAGAAACTTGTGGCATGGCTTCGCAACACCAATGACCCCAAAGCCGTCAAAGCATTGGACGAACTAACCAGATACTTGAAGGGTGGTTTGGAAGTTTATGATGCGTCCGCGAAAAGGATGCGCATGGTCAAAATTGACATTGTTGACGACAATGTGCTCTCGGCGTGGATAGGTCGTCTCGGTAACCCGCGAATCAACGCACTCACCGGAGGAGACGAAACACTCCGCTTCGCTATGGGTTACAGGCGTATGCCGGTAGGGGCAGCAGAAACAATCAACCCGAAGAACATTGCAGACGCCGACTTCATCGGTGGCACCCTTCACCGTGGCATCGGTTCCGAGGTACGTCTCGGCGTAGAAAACGGTAAAGACATCCGCGGTGTCGTCACCTCAGTCAACAGCGACACCTCATGGACCGTACGCCGCCTCTCCGACAACGACATCTGGGACAATCCAGCGGGACAGAAAGAACTCCGCGACTACCTCTCCCAGTTGTACGACCAGCGTGACAACCAACTGCCACGTTGGACGAAGTACGCCCCAGAACTCGGAGAAGCCCCCACCCCAGGCATCACCGAAAAACAGAAAGAAGCGTTGAGACTGTGGAACCGTGGCGTCAACTTCTTCTTCGACAACGCATACGGCAGGATGAGCCGCAAGTTCGAACGGTCACCGCTCTATCGACAGTTCTTCTACGAACAGTTCATTGACAACGCCGACCTGTTGACGCGTGAGCAGGCGCAACTGTTCAAGGATTCGATTGAGGGTCGCGCATCCGCGTTGCGTATCAGCAAAGAGAAACTGTTCGGCGGAAAGAAACAGTACGACGAAATCATCGCCAAACTTGACTCAGCGAACGGAACCGGAACCGTGAAACAGTTGGAAGACTACGCCGGTTTACGTGCCCTTCAGTCGACGAAAGAAACGTTGTTCAACGCCGTTGAGCGCAACAATCTTGAAGACATCCTGCGTATCATCGTCCCGTTCGGACCGGCATGGCGTGAAGTATTGAAACGGTATGGAACGTTCCTTTATGAAGACCCGACTCGTATCCGCCGCGCCCAACTTGTTTACAACGGTGCCGTCAACTTCGACCCAGACGCAGACGGTCAAGGATTCTTCTACAAGGACCCGATTACTGGGCAGAACACGTTCAACATCCCGATTTCTGGTGACATCGCCAAAGTTATTACGGGTGTCAACGCACCACTACAGGCACCGGTCAAAGGTTTGTCGATGGGTTTGCAAGTCATCCCTGCTATTGGTCCAGTCGCACAGATAGCAGCGTCAGAACTTATTCCCGATACACCGTCGACGGATGCCATCGTTGAGATTCTTCTGCCTTACGGTAGGAAAGGTGGCGGCGCACTCATCCCTGGGTATGCGCGGAAAGCGTATTCGGCGGCTCGTGACAACCCAGGGAAAACAGAATCCATCTACGCCAACACGTACACCGAAACCGTTCGCGCACTTTCCGCCACGGGCGACTACAACTTGGAAGACCCAGCAGAAAAGGAACGTCTGTTGCAGGACGCCAAATGGCGTGCCCGTGTACTCACAGGTTTCCGTGCCCTGTCCCAGTTCCTCGGACCAACCTCAGGAACCCCAGAAGCCATCGTCGAAACCGATAAAGGTGACATCTACGCCTCCTATCTGTTGAAAGCGTTCCAAGATTTGCAAACCGAAAACTATGACACTGCCATCAAACGGTTCATCGACATCTACGGCGATGACGCCCTTCTTTACGTGTCATCCAAGACACAGGCTGTGCAGCCTGGTATTGCGGCAACTGAACAGTTCGGTGACTGGGAACGAAAGAATGGTGGCGTTTTGGAAGCGTTCCCTCTTGTTGCCGCCTATTTCGCCCCAGGTGGAGACGACTTTTCGTTCTCTGTGTGGGACCGTCAGATTCGGACAGGGAAACGTGAACGCCTTACTGCTGCGGAAATGATTGAATTGGCCCAGTTCCGTGTCGGCAATGCTATTTACCGTGACCTGAAACGGCAGGCAGGGAAGTATCCGCCTGCTGAGGTGAAAGATTGGTTGCGTCGTCAACGCCAAAAAATCAGTGAGAAGTTCCCTGGTTTCCCCGCCCAACCGGTGTTCACGGTGGGCGAGTTTCAGCAAAACATCCAAGAAATGAAGCGTGCCGTAGACGACCCTCGACTTTCTGGCAATGAGATTGCTGGCGCAGTCAAGGAGTATTTGGGTTACCGTGACAGGGCAATCGCACAGTATGTTGCGGCTGGAGGCAAGGAGGGTGGGTTCGCTACAGCGAAGCAAGCCGCGGAGTTGAGGCAGTGGTTGTTCAACATTGGGACCGCGCTCGCGGATGCGGTGCCAGATTTCCAGAGAGTCTGGGACCGTGAACTAGCATCAGAGGTTGACGAACTATGAGCAACACGCCTCCTGACGACACGCTTGTTGACATCGAACCGATGCCAACGGTGCTACCTGGCAGCACTAGCCTGCCACGGTATTCGCTTGGCGCAGATTTTCAGTTCACTGCCCGTCCGGTTGACATCGGCAAAACGACTGTTTCCGCTGGCGCAAACCGTCTCAATCCGCAAACCTATGCGGACAAGTATTTCCAGCGTCAAGGCAACAAGATGGTGTATGTCGGACCAGGGCTGGTTGACGGGAATGGTGTCATCAAACGTGACCCGTATGACCCTGCGAACATTGACACTGAGGCGTACCGTTTTCTGGCGGGCAAGGGTCGCGGTGAACGTATCGCGTTTCTGAACTTGTTGGCTGACCGCGGACTGTACGACGGTGGGAAGCCGTCAACGTCAACGTTCGATTCGAAGGACATCAACGCGGTGTCGCAGTATTTGTTGGAGTTGAATCGTTGGGGTGTTACCGACGACATCGGGCTTGCGTATTTGCAGAACGAATACCCTGGCGGTCAAGTAAAGACTGGTCGTACGGTTCGTGTTACTGCGAAAGAGGATTTGCAGACGGTGTTGCGTGAGGAGTCGTTCCGCCAGTTGGGTCGTCCGATGACTCCGCAGGAGGTTCGTGACGCGGTGCAGTTCATTCAGTCGCGTGAACGTCAAGCGGCGATGGGTGGTGTGGAGCAGGCTCCAGCGTTGAGCACGTTGACGACGCAAGCCGTTACCCGTGGGCGTGAAAGCGAAGTTCAGGTGGAAGGTTTCCGTACGTTGGCGGACCTTATCGAGCGCGCTCTTGGAGGTTCGTGATGGCTGAGGAAAAACAATACGATTTGGTTTCGGGCGATAAGCGCATCAACGAACTTGATAAACAAATCAAACAAATAAACGATGCGCTGACAAAGGGCGCATATGTTCCCAAAAATCCTAGCGACCCCAACTTTTCTGCACCAAATAAGACGGTTCGTGTACCCCAATTTTCTGAGGCGTACAACAATCTCATTGAGTTGCGTAACACGCTGGAGGCAGAAAAAACCAAAATTACGAAACAACTTATTGTCAAAGCCCAAGCGTATGTTCCGCCCGTTGGACCTCAAACGCAAATTATCAAACAAGAGTTGGCTTTACAGAAAAAATATGGGACCGTACAAACCGTTACTATGCCCACAACCCCTACTGGCAAGACTGAAGAAGACATACGAAGGGAAGCATTTGAGGGTCGCCCAGGTCCAGTAACGGAACCAAAACCAGAAGAAGAAGGGGCACCCGTTGTTACAACCATTACTGCCGCCCCGAAAAAAATTACCCGCGCAAACGTAACCGCAGAACTCGCCAAGCGCGGTCTGCCGGACACCCCAGAAAACAGGGCTACCGTGCGCGCAGAGTTGGAAGGCACGAAAGCGAAAGCATCTTGGGAAGAACTTGTCGCACAACAAGCAGGCGAATACGCATACCTTCTCGACCCGAAATACGAAGGCGTACCAGAACTGTTGCGAAAAGCCGTTGAACAAAAATGGTTCGCATCCGAAGAAGGTAAGGCACAGTTCCTTCAAGAGTTCAAGAAAACCGCTTACGCACAGAACACGACAAAATTGCAGCAAGCGTTCGATGTCAAAACTCCAGCCGAAAAACAGTCGGCTATCCAAAAAGCCATCAACGACATCCGTGCAGAATACGGAGAAATCCAATTCGACCAAGCAGCACTTGAAGAAGTTGCCGGTGTCGCAGCCCGCAACGGCTCAACCGGCATCGACCTTGGACGCCTCGTCTATCGTGCCGCGTTCAAACGCGGAGCAGCAGCACCAACCTTCACCGCACCAACCGCAGCCAAGACTGCGTTGGGTGGCGCCGACGCGGACCGTATCCGAGCCATCTACCGTGCTTACGGGCAACGCCCAGATGATGACCAGATTGCCCGCATCTTGGCACAAGAAACCGACCCCGCAAGCGGTGTCGTAATGACCGAGGACATGCTGCGGAACAATTTGCGTGACTTGGCAAAAGTGTCCTACAAACCGTTCGCTGACTTGTTGGACCGTGGCGTGTCGGTCCAAACCATCTTCTCGCCGTATCAACAGATTGCTGCAAGCGTTTTGGAACAGGCACCTGACCAAGTTGCGTTGATTGACGACCGTGGCGTACCGACGAAGTTCGCTACCGCTTTGATGGGTAAGGAGCCGATGTCGTTGACTGAGTGGATTACTACCCTGAAGTCGGATAACAAGTATGGTTGGCAGTTCACGAATGAGGCGAAGCAGCAGGCTACTAATTTGGTGATGGATTTGGAGAAGGCGTTCGGGTACCGAGCATGAGCATCAGAGCAGACGACCCACGCCTCGCTGACTTCACTCCAGAGGAAATGGCTCGCGGAGTACCAGAGCAGATAGCCCAACAGGAACGCCCTGGCGCACCGATGCAGTACGACATTGTTTCGGACTCGACAACGGTGGAGAATGGTCGAAACGTTCGACGAATCCAGTATTCGAATGGTGTTGTTCAAACTCAAGATTTAGGTCCCGCCAATGGCGGCGGCGATGAAGACACTGGTGGTTTCGAGGATGCTGCAACCGCTTTCGCCCAACAGCAAGCCGCACAACGCCAAGAAAACGCTTTCGGCATCGTCAACACCTTCCTGCAACGCGCAGGACTACAAGGCCTAGAAGCCCAAATACGCGCCCTCCTCGCACAAGGAATCGAAGATTCCGACGCCATCCTGTTCAACTTGCGAGACACCGAACAGTTCCGTACCCGCTTCAAAGCCAACACAGCCCGCGCAGCCAAAGGACTCCCAGAACTAGACCCAGCCACCTACATCGGCTTGGAACAGCAATACCGTTCAGTTCTCGTAGCGAACCGGCTCCCCACCGATTTTTACGATTCCCCCGACGATTTCCAAAAACTCATCGAAGGTGACGTTTCCCCCTCAGAGTTCCAGTCCCGCATCAACGAAGGATTCGCAAGGGTGCGCGACGCAGACCCACAGGTTCTCAACACCCTCCGACAGTTCTACCCAGAAGTAGGCAACGACGAATCAGCCCTCGCCGCCTACTTCATTGACCCAGCACGAGCCAACACCGTTCTCCAACGTCAAGTCGAAGCAGCCCGCATCGGCGCCCGCGGCAGGGAACAAGCAGGATTCCGGTTCGGTGCCGAAACCGCGGAGGATTTGGTGGCTCGCGGCTACACCGCAGAACAGGCACAGGCGGCGTTCCAGCGGGCAGGACAGTTGGCTGGTCTGTATCAAGAGATGGGTGGGGAAGAAATGCTCACCGAACAACAAAAGGTTGGCGCCGCTTTGGGCTTCGATGTTCAGGCACAGCAGGCGTTGGAACGTCGCCGCGCTCAGCGTGTCGCAGAGTTCGCTGGCGGTGGGGCGTTTGCCCGCACTACAGGTGCCACATCAGGCACCGTCGAAACGGGTGTCGGTACCGCCCAGTAGGGTACTTGACATCGGTAGCCGGTGTGCTACTCTGAGTGATGTCATAACGACAACAGCCACCAGGAACCTCCAACCTGGTGTGGGTAAAGGAGTGAGCCAATGTCAAACATCAACGAGTTCGAAGACGACACTGTTGACGAGGCACCAAAAGACCCCGTGCGAGCACGGATGCGTCTACTGGAAAAGGAATCCGCAGAACTGAAGAAACAGTTAGCGGAAGCCGAAGCAGTCAAACGCGAAATGGCTTTTATCAAGGCTGGAGTCCCAATGGACAATCCAGTCTCAAAGTATTTCGTGAAAGGCTACGACGGCGAAGTCACCCCAGAAGCCATCCGACAAGCAGCGGAGGAAGCGAATCTCATCGCCAAGGCAGCGGACGATGCGCAAGCAAAGTCTGAGGCTGATGCCTGGAACCGTATTACGAAAGCCCAGCGTGCAGGTGAGACGAGCGAACCGATGGTCGATTGGAACACCAAGTTGAACCAGGCTCGTAACGAGCAAGAGGTGATGCAGATTTTGGCCCAAGCAAGACAAGAAGCAGAAAACATCTAGCCCGCACAGGTCAGACCTGTCGGGAAAGGACAGGACATGACCAAGACACAGACGAGCGACCTGCTCACAGACCAGGTTGCTTTTGACAGGATTGCGTACTTCGCACTCCGCAGCGAACTTTTGTTCGACGCGGTGGCAGACGTGATGCCAGTCGCACAAGCAATGCCAGGTTCAAGCGTGAAGTTCACAATCTTCAACGACTTGACCGAGAAGACCTCCACTCTGACCGAGGACACCGACGTCACCCCAGTGGTGATGGGCGACTCCCAGGTTGAAGTTGTGTTGGCCGAGTACGGCAACGCAGTGAACACGACCGCCAAGTTGCGTGGAACTTCGTTCCTCGACGTGGATGCGGCAGCCGCCAACCTCGTTGGTTACAACGCCGGTATCAGCATCGACGGAGTTATCCGCGAAGTGCTGTCGGCTGGTACCCACGTGGTCTACGGTTCGGGTGGCGCAGACCTCCCGACGTCGCGTGCAACCGTCGGTTCAGACGACAAAATCAAGGCGAACGACGTCCGCAAGGTTGTCGCCGCTCTCCGTAAGGCGAACGCTGTTTCGTTCAACGGAATGTACATGGGTTACATTCACCCCGACGTTTCATACGACCTCCGTTCGGAGACCGGTGTTGCTTCGTGGCGTGACCCGCACGTGTACAGCGACCCAGCCAACATCTACAACGGCGAAATCGGAGCCTTCGAAGGTGTGCGTTTCATTGAGACGCCACGTGCGAAGATTTTCGAAGACGCTTCGGATGGCTCTGGCTCATCGACGGGTTCCGCGGCAACGGTGGACGTGTACTGCACGCACATCGCAGGCCGTCAGGCTCTCGCAAAGGCCCACAGCATCGTTGATGGCAACGGTCCGTTCCCGCGTGTTGTGCGCGGTCCGGTCGTTGACGTCCTCCAGCGTTTCCAGCCGGTCGGCTGGTACTGGCTGGGTGGCTACGCACGATTCCGTGAGGCTTCGCTGCGTCGCATCGAGTCGGCGTCGACCATCGGCGCTAACTGAACTAGTTAGTTCAGTCAACTGAATGTGGGGGTGGGTGGACGTTCCCCTGGTCCGCCTGCCCCCGCTTCTGTTTTTCTGCTATCATCTGAGGCGAGGTAACTGATGTCTGGTATTTCTAACTACGCTGAGAACAAACTTCTCGACACGCTTCGCGCCCAATCTTTTTCCGTGAGCAACGTCTACGTCAAGTTGCACACTGGTGACCCTGGTGAGGATGGCACGTCTAATGCGGCGACTGAGACGACCCGTGAAGAAGTGACGTTCTCGGCTGCGTCGAGCGGCTCGATGGCTTCGTCTGCGACTGTTGAGTGGACGAACGTGTCTACGACTGAGACGTACACGCATTTCTCGTTGTGGGATAACGTTTCGGCTGGTAACTGTTTGTGGAAGGGTGCGTTGTCATCTTCTGCTGCTGTGACTGCTGGCGACACTTTCCAAATCACTTCGCTTACGTTGACGCTGGATTGAGGTGAGGTAGCCGGATGGCTACTGGCGTCACCGATTTCACCTTCGGGTTTGTTGACACTCCTGGTTTTCGGGAGTTTGAGGAAATACCGAACTATGCGCCTCGCAAAGTCGTTTATTTTGCTTCGCCGTTCAAGACGACTCAGGGTTTCTATCGCGGCCTAGTCGTCGTTGACCGTACTGCTTCAGCAGCAGGTACAGGGTCATCAACTGCGCAACGTCTAGTTCTATCGTTGCGTACTGCCACAGGTTCAGGGTCAGGTGCGTCATCGACTTCTACTGTGCTGGTTGCGAAGCGTACGGCAATCGCCGCTGGTGCGGGTGGTTCGTCGGCTGATGGTGAACGGGTCGTTCCTCGGTCGGCCACTGCGAGTGGTCAAGGCACTACGGATGGTGGTGCTGTCGGTTTGCACATTGCGCCACGAACAGCGACGGCTGGGGGTGTTGGGGCGTCTAATGCCACAAAGAATGTCATTCGTGCGTACGCAGCCTCAGCAGCAGGTGAGGGGTCATCTAGTGCCACACCGCTTCGTATCGTGCCTCGTAGCGCATCTGAAGCAGGCTCAGGGGCATCCACGGCTGATGGGGCAGTCACCCGTGCCCGCATCGCCACCGCATCAGGTGAGGGGGCGTCAAGTGTCAGCCAGTTGCACATTGCACCCCGAACCGCCACCAGCCCAGGTGAAGGCTCATCGCTGGTTGTCAAGGTCATCACCCGTTTCCGTACCGCCACCGGCTCAGGCACAGGCGGCAGGGACATTGTGTCGGCTCGCGTGTGTCAACGCACTGCCACCGCTGCGGGCACAGGCGGTCAGTCGAACACGGTTGTGAAACTGCTACTGTTCCGCACCCCAGCCACGACCGAGATACGGGCAGCAGACCGCAACGACGACTCGATAGCAGGTCTTTTGTTCCGTTACGCCGAACCCACCTACGCAGGCGTCAACGTCTACAAACTGGTTGATGGCTCATTCACTGAGGTTGAGCAGCGGGACTACACACAGATTTCGAAGGTGTATCACGGCGGCTCCAAGAACTTCGTAACCCAACAAGAGAAGGATGAGTTGATTGCGGCAGGCTACGGTAGTTACGTAACATGAGTACTTTCAGACCGCCGACCGATGACTTCATGGTGTTGGGCATCCCACCCAAAGAGTTCGATTCCCAAGAGGTTCGGGTCGCGTATTCGCTGTTCAAACATTTCGATGCCGAGCCGCGTGGACGCAACGTTTTCCTGTTGACGGATGGGACGTACACGGAGAATGAGCCGAATGAGATTGCGACTATTGCGAAAGTGTATTGGGGTGGGTCTGATAATCCGGTGACCGCTGATGAGGTTGCTAGTCTGACTGCGGCAGGTTACGGCGCATACATCTCGTAGGGGACTATGAAACACGCAGAAACACATCCGACACTTGATGTTGAAGGCTGTTTCGCTTGCCGCATTTCCCATGTGCGGATGTCGGGTGTGGCGATGCCCACCCGTCACAATGTTTCCGAGTTGAGCGCAAAAGAGAAACGTTGGGGCAAGGACATGGATGCCTACAAGCGGATACGCAAATCTGGTGGGCAACCGACGAAGATTGACGGTTCGGCAAAACTTGAGAAGATTGCTGACTGATGCGTCTTACCATTTATATTCCGACGTTTCAGCGCGGTGAACTTGTCAACTGTCTTGAATCCATCCTGCCTCAGTTGAACGACCAGGCGCGTCTTATCGTGTCGGATAATGACCCTGAGCAGTCCGCCCGCCGATACTGTCAAGATGCCCGCATCCTGTATTCGCACAACTTCTTGAACGTTGGTGCCGACGGGAACTGTTTGCGTTCCCTGAACTTTACGAACGACGACTATCTGTGGGTGTTCGGGGATGACGACATCATGCTCCCAGGTGCTATCGAAGCAACACTCAACATGATGAATGGCCAAGACAGAATCATTCACATCGGTGAGAGACACGGCGAGGTGACGGCAGGGTTCAATGGGACAACAGCCGACTGGATGGATGCCCTTGAAGACAAGTCGATGGTGGTTGCTTCTACGTTGTGTTCAATGAATGTGTGGCGTCGGGAAGCGTTAGATGCTGCCAGCGGCATCCGAGGTTTGGATACTCGTAACGTGATGTGTTGGGCTGGTCTTGACGCGATGACGGTGACAGTTGCCGACACACCGTACGTGCATGTCGGAAGAAATCATCCGTATCCGTTCCCCGATTTCATTCGCTCAATGGACCTGTACCTTGTTGCCATGCGGTCGCGTCATAGGAATAAGACGCTGTTCACGATGCGTGACGCAAACCGGTGGAATTACGCGAACGCATGAACGACTTATTCCATTCAGGTGCCTGGTCGCCTCGCCACTACGACGTGTACACGGGTGGCACATTCGACCTGTTTCATTGGGGGCATGTGAATCTTTTGCGTCAATGCCGTAACATCGCTGGTACGGGGATGGTGACGGTGGGGTTGAATACCGATATGTTCGCAGCCACCTACAAACGCAAGCCTGTTTGTTCGTTGGAGGAGCGGTTCGCTGTCGTTGAGGCGTGCCGCTATGTGGACAAGGTTGTTGTGAATTGGGGTGGCGCTGATTCTCGTGGGGTGGTTGATTCGGTGCGCCCAAACTTTGTTGTGGTTGGTGATGATTGGCGGGACCGTGATTACAACACGCAGATGGGTTGGGATGACTCGTGGTTGGCTGACCGTGACATCGAGGTGTTGTTTGTGCCGTACACGAAAGAGGTTTCTACTTCGGAGATTCTTTCCCGTTTCGAATGAACTATCAACATTGGCATGGGTTGACCGACGGCAGGTTCGGGTATGGGTCAATGGTGAACGGTTTTCTGGAGCATGTGCCGAAAGGGGTTGCATTGCATGAACAGGCGTCTGTCGCGGTTCACATGGGGGTGCCGTTCGCTACGAAAGGATTTTTGGAGGGGCAGTGGAAGGTGAACTTTACGATGTGGGAAACAGATGTCCTGCATCACAGGTTCGTGGCATGGATACCACAATACGACCAGATACTTGTCCCATGCGAACACAATGTTGAACTGTTCTCTAAGCATCACAACAATGTTTCGTATGTGCCGTTGGGGGTAGACGGGAACGTGTGGCGGCCTGTGGCAACTGAACCGAATGAGAAGTTTCGGATTCATGGCGGCGGTTCGTTATGGAAACGCAAAGGATTAGACATCCTCGTCCAAGCCTGCCGTCTATTGAAGTTCGACCACGAACTGCACATCAAACTCGCACCCCACGCACGGGACAATCCGCCCCTAGACACCATGCCCGAAGTCAGATTCCACCGGAACTGGATGAGCCAAGCCGACCAGTTACAGTTTTTCAATCAGGCCGACATGTGGGTCTGCCCATCAAGGGGCGAAGGATTCGGACTCATCCCACTACAAGCCATCGCCTGCGCAAAACCCACAATCATCACCGCTACCTCTGGGCAGGCACAGTTCGCCCACCACGCCCTTGACGTCCTACCCCATTGGAAGTCTGCTTCGGGTGGACCTGGACGTTGGGATGAATCCGACCCCGCCGCCCTAGCCGAAATGATTACCCACCACTACAACCATTTCGAGGAAGCGAAACGGGTAGCGGCAGCGAAACGGGATGCGGCAGTCACCGAGTTCTCATGGCTGAAAGCATCCCAAAAACTTGCTGTTGCGGTACCCGAAGGGCATCTGTTGGCGGACCGCAAGTTTGTGCCGATTGACTGCAAAATCGAGTTCGAGGTGAATCGGGCAACCGAGGCGTCTGTGAATGGTAGGGAGAAGCGGTTCGTTCCTGGGGTTCAGTATGTTGAATCTGAGGGCGTGTTTGAGGTATTGTGGCACGCAGGCTACATCAACAAAGGACCACTATGAAAAACGGTAAAGTCAAGAAGGTGATGGGGGAGTTCAAGCGTGGGACGCTGAAGTCTTCTTCCGGTAAGAAAGTGAAGTCTCGTAAGCAGGCGGTGGCTATTGCCATGTCGGAGGCTCGTCGTGGCAAAAGGTAAAAAGGCGTTCTGGGATAAGAAGAACCCGAACAAGAAATCGAAGCCTCTGACTTCAAGGCAGAAGGCTGCTGCTAGGCGGCGTGCCGCTGATGCTGGACGCCCGTATCCGAATCTTGTCGATAACGCTTGGGCGAAACGCCAATGAGTATCAACTATCGCGGCGAACGATTCTCCGGTTACAACAAGCCGAAAGCCACCCCGAACCACCCGAAGAAATCCCATGCGGTACTCGCCAAATCTGGTAGCGAAGTGAAACTGATTCGCTTCGGACAGAAGGGTGTCAAAGGCTCCCCAGAAGGCACTGCCCGCAACAGGGCGTTCAAGGCTCGCCACGCAAAGAACATCGCCAAAGGCAAGATGTCGGCGGCATACTGGGCCGACCGCGTAAAGTGGTAGAGTGTTTCGGTAACACGAAGGAGAACAACGATGCCTCTGCCCAAAATGAAGAAGGGTGATGTCAACGCGCCGATGCGCGGTAAGAAATCGCCCAAGATGCGTGCCGCCACCCCGAAAACAAAGAAGGGTAAGCGCACCCGTAAAACTTCTGCTCGTGCGCAAGCCGGTTCGTTTCCAGGATACGGGAGTTACACCTACTAGATGACGACAGTTGCGACGGTCCTGAACAGGGCTTCGCGTCAGATGTTGGCAGGGGCCGTTGAAGAACGCAACAAGTTGGCGACAAGCCTCGCGAGTGGTGACACGAGTGTTGTCACTTCTTACGATTTGGGCGGCCTTCGTACTGGTTCTGTATTTGAAATCGAATCAGAACTTTTCTATGTTTGGAACGCGAACCCTGCGTCCAAGACGCTTACGGTCGAACGAGGTTATGCAGGCACGACTGCGGCATCCCACGCTTCGGGGACGATAGTAACCCTCAATCCTCGGTTCCCGCGGGCACAAATGTTGGATGCGGTCAACGCCGAACTAGACGACCTGTCATCCACAATGAACGGCTTATTCCGTGTCATCACAGTTGACCTTACTTACAACGGGTCCGACCGGCAAATCAACATCACGAACTCAGGAACCATCATCGAACTATTGGATGCACGGCTACGTTACCTTGCCGACGATTACCCAGTGTTGAACTCCGTGCGTTTACAAACAGGTTTACCAACCACCGATTTCGCATCAGGGAACACACTCGTGTTCGATGAACCAGTCATGGCTGGCACTGTGCGTGTTCGCTACAAGGCTCCGTTTGCTCGCGCCACAACAGAAGCATCCGACTTGACGACAGACTGCTTCCTACCCGCCACATGCGATGACATCGTTGAAACTGGTGTCATGTTGCGAATGATGAACGCCCGTGAAATCAAACGCAACTTCATTGAATCACAGGGCGATACACGGCGACCAGACGAAGTTCCGCCAGGTGCGATACGTGACTCTGCTACGAGTTTGGTGCGTCTGCGCCGAGAACGAATTATTGCTGAAGCCGCACGATTGAAGGCACAGTACCCAATCAAGTTCAGGAAGTAGTCGATGGCTACGCTTACGCGTTTCACTGACGCCTTCTTACCAGCGGCAAGTTTCTACACCGGTACTGGTGCAACCCAACTTGTTCCTGACGTTTTCCCTGTCGCTATCAACGGTCGCCCGTACATGTTGGACATGAAATCGAATCAGTTCACCCGCCAGTTTGATGCGCGTGTACGTGATTCGGTTGACCAGTCAACGGAACCTGGTGAGGGTGCGTTGAACCCGCAAGGGTTGTGGCGTCGTTCGCAGTCGTCTTGGCATTATGGGGCGGGTCAGCAGTATTCGGATACGGCTGATGCTGAGGCGTACAGGTTTTACACGAGCAAGGGTGTTGACCCGTGGACTAGGGGCCGTTTGTCGTTGTTGAATG
>Ga0208162_1000635_pt1 | contig 19579 bp, 9 predicted proteins | sample CB_VirMetaG_4_FD_184539 | JGI IMG/M metagenome (GOLD analysis project Ga0208162, IMG submission 184539) | Freshwater to marine saline gradient viral communities from Chesapeake Bay - CB_1508_1M Viral MetaG (SPAdes) (version 4) | ecosystem: Environmental > Aquatic > Marine > Coastal | place: USA... | reverse complement strand
CCAATTCCACTCAATCCATTATAGTCTGTCAAACTAACTGTAACTTTAGCAACATATGTATTTCCATATCCAACTGCATCGGTTTGTGCAATTGAAACAGCAGCAACTTCATAAACATTATCTAAGTTTTCAGTTCCAATTCCAAGATTTGATCCATTAGAATATAGTGAAGTTACTCCATTACCAACATTTGAATTTCTAACTACAAAATAATCACCTGTAGAAATACCACTGACTGTAACAGCAGTTCCAACAATGTCAGTATCTCTTAAGAAAGAATTTCCTGGAATATAAAGATCAAATACAATCCCAGTCGAAGCAACACCTACAGAAGTTGTAGAAATGCCAGAGATAACTCCAAAATCACCACTATATGTTACATTACTAATATCTTCATAAATTGGAGATGGAGGTTCGATAAGAACTGATGGTGGATTTGAACTTGTATAACCAATGCCATTATTAGTAATATTAAAACTAGTTACTATTCCAGAAGTAATAGATGCAGTTGCAGATGCAGTTATAATTCCAGTAAGAGTATAGTTTGTTGTATAAACTCTATAAGAAGTGGTGTCTAATGTTGACCAAGTTCCAATGAATGGATTGATGCCATCACCAATACCACCTTGAGGTGAATCAAACACATTTACATAATTGATATCAATATAATCTGGATTAATTTCTAGTTCATATACATACGGAGTTGTTGTTTCAGAACTTCCAAAATTATATCCTTCAACTCTCACTCTAAATGAATTTGAAATAGTTCTAACATAGACATTTTGAACTCTTCTATCTCCAGCATAAATGTGTATTTTTGGTAATGATGGTGAGTTGTATGTCAATCCAGAATCTTGAGTTGAGAAAGATCCGAATGTCAAATAACCATTTGAACTTAAATAAACTCTACTATAAGATCCCCCCAAGAAACTAATAGGTGTTGGCAAATCAAAGACAAAATAAGTATCATCAACATCTCCACTATATTGAGATGTCATAGATCCTGCACCAAATTCGGTATACGATATTGATTCAACAGTTCCTATATCATAAGTTAAAACTCCAGTTGAATATGCCGGATTTGATATTGAAACTGTTGGTGCTGTTGTATAACCAACACCACCATCATTCAATACGATTGAAGTTACACTTCCACCCGCAGAAACTATAGCAGTTGCAGATGCTCCAACTCTTTCATCTTGAGAAATGATTCTGATTTTATTTTGATAACCAGTTGTTGGATTTTCGTCTTCGGAGTTGAAGAATGTATAAACATTATCAACATAAATTTCAGTATCGTTTGTAGAAACTGGTTGAATTAAATATGAAGTTGGATTGATAAGTGGTTCGTAAATGATTCTATCTTTAGAAACAAATTGTCCATTTACAACTTTATCATTTCTTTGTCTGCACCAGTTTAATGGTCTTTCATAAGTTTTATCCCAATTTACACCAGGTTTGGAATATGGATTTGTTCCAATAATATCAGTTGCCTCTATCGAAGTGGCAATTCGTGGATTTTGTTGATAGTTAATATTCTCATAATCATTTAACTGAACGGAATCTCCAATCTTGATAGTTTCCAAATTATCAACACTAGAAACATCAATATCACCAGTTCCCTTATAGAAGATAATTTTGCACGTATCTCCTGATTTAGGAGCTTCTGAGAACGTTAAAGTGCTTCCATTTACAGTATAAGATTCACCTGGAACCTGTAAGATGTCATTAATAAAGATGAGAAGAGTTGCGTTGATGTCAATATTAGAACCAGATCTGGCTTTAATAGAATATCTGATGTTATCCGATCTCAAGGCAAATTTAACCTCTTCTCCGTTGAATTCATTTTCAATCTTATCGAGAACTTGAAGATCTCCGATTGTCATAGCATTGAATTCCATGCTATAAGTTTTTTCAACATTTATTCTAAATTCACCGAATGACTTAGTTGGATCTGTTGGTATTCCTACAGTTCCTCCAATTGCTACAGTTAAAATTTCCCCCTGACCATAACCATAACCAGTATTTGTAATATTAAAATCAATAACACTAGATCCCTGACCAACAACGATATCAATCTTTGCTTCTGTGCCAAGACCTCCAGCAGGAGATGATGAACTATAAATTAATGGAATGTTGGAGTAAGAAAGTGGAGAATCAAAAATAACAAAAGGTGGTTCTGTAAATGTATGTCCAGTTCCTGGATTTGTAATTGAAACACCAACTACATGGCCATCCAATACTGAAGCAACTCCAACAAATTGAATATCGTAGTTACCTAAACTTGTTGATGCAACACCAACATTCACCGTTTGGATTCCAGATCTATATCCAGAACCACTGTTGCCAATACTAATAGACTGAACTGTCCCTGCGATAGATATGACTGCGGTTCCTCCAGCAGAAACTAAAGGTTGATATGCAAGACCTGCAGTAGATCCCACAGATACTATTTGTCCCCCAACTGGTATTGAAGAATTATTAATATCATATGGAGTTTGGCTTGAATCTCCGGTAAATGAAATTGTAGTAATTCCAAGATTTTCTGATAGTGTATAGTCTCCATTAATATCAACAACACCAAGTCTTTGAGGTTCTTGGAAAATATCCTTTATCAAAACTATTGCATTTCCGGTAGAAATTCCAGAAACATCATTTCCATTAGACTTGAGTGTAAATTGAGTTGTTATTCCATTAAATTCGTTAGAAATACTATCAAAAATATAATTTTTAGTATATGTTTCTTCAGAACCACCTGGAACTCCAGATCTTAAGAAAGATCTTCCACTAAATGTAGAATATGTGGTTATGCCAACATAATCTCTTTGATCTGGTGGATTCGTTACAGACCCAATTGGAATTGGTCCATATGGAGCTTCATAAAAATTGACAGTGTTTCCTACAATGTTGTAGTTTCCATCAATTTTTGTAATTGTAGAACCAGCAATATGTGATGATATTCCAGTTCCCATCCAAGGTCTCTGTACCAAAACTGCAAGATCACTTCCAAATCCAACACTTTCGATTTTCATTATTTCATCACCAATCTTAATCAAATCTCCACCGAAGAAAGATGTAATGCCAGTAAAGTAAGCTGTGTTATCAATAATTCTAAAATCGGATAATAAAGAAGATGTAATTGCCGTAGAAACTACAGGCGATTGAATCATATTGTCAATAGAAATCAAAACTTTACTGTTTTGATTTTTTGCAGTAAACACATGATTTGTTCCAATTCCAACGGAAGTTAAATCTAGGACATTTGGAACAACTGAAAGTGCTTCACTCGATGATGCTGCAACTTTGATATCAAGCTCATCTACCTTAACCGCATAAAGAGTTGGTGGTAGGATGTCTGTAGATCCTATTCCAGGTATTGTGGTTGTTGCAATACTTATTGCCTCACCATTTCCATTATGCGAATAAACAATCTCTTCACCAGTCACAAAGAAATGATTTGGAATTCTTATAGTATTTTCTGTAAGATTTACTATAGAAGAATCACTTCCATCAAATACTTTTCTGAATATGTTATTTCCTTTATGTGTTAAATTGAATGCTCGCCTAACATCTCTTTCAGTACCCTCGTAAGTTCCATAACTAGTTTCGATAAGACTATTGTTCAAATCTACAGTATCTTGAATATCTACGGGGTCAATTTCACTCAAAGTGTTATAGAAAAGTCTTACTTGAACATCTGAATTTGCGATTGGTGTGAAATAAACTTGAAGATCACTACCAACAATATTTGCACCAAAAGTTCCTATTCCCGAACCAGTCTCTAGAACAGCATATTCAGTTAAGAAAGAATCTGTTGAATTTGTAACTAAATTCAATTCACTTACTTGATACTGACCATTCGTAATATCTTCTACCGTGGCAATTATATAAACCGCATCAGTATGAGTGGTTGATTCATCCACAGAATTTCTAGTGAGAACTATATTTTCTATTGGTGAAGTTGAAGATGCGATAGAAACATATTCCGATCCAATATCTACTCCATTCAGAATGATATTATTTGGAGTTGTAGATCCTGCACCTGTTCCAGATCTAACTTGGAAAGTATTTACTTCATAATTTGAAGTTAATGCTGAATCTGGATATAAATCAATATTTAAATTGGATCCAACTATATTCGCAGAGTATGTTCCAATGCCAGTCGATGCAAGTGGTCCTAAAGTAGAAGTTAACTGACCATAATCCAATAATAAAACATCAAAACCATCATGAATTACAGTCATTTCATTTATTTCATAATATGATGAATTATCTGATATTTCTAATAAAAGTTTTGTGGATCTAAATGTTGTAGCAATTCCAACAATAGTTTGTGATGTTGAAAGTCCAGCTGGAACTGTAGTTTGTGATGTGTTTAGGTAAACTACATCACCAAATGAAGTTGTTCCAACTCCAGCAACGGAATCTTTTATACTATAAGATACAGTACTAACATCATAATCGTTAATAGCATATTTCTCGGGATAGAATAAGATATTACCTTCTGTTCCAGAAACTACAAAATCATAAGATCCCATTGAGGTGTTTATGGTGTCAACTCTTCCGTAACTATTAATATATCCAGTAAAATTGTCATGAAGAATAGAAATGATAGACAATTGCCTTTCATCATAGTATCTCTTATCTCTAACATAAGAGAATATTTTTCTATATCTCGCATCAGATAATAGGAAAGTATCTACAATACTATATCTGGTTGGTCTTGGATTGCTGTTAAATGACTGACTTACATCATCAATTATTAATACTCTATTTCCAATAGATTCAAAATAATCTTGAATTTCTCTAGAATTTAATACAATTTCTGTAGATATTTGATTTGCTCCAATTGCAAAAGTATTTTCAGTTGCAATATCAAAATCATTTACACATTCAAGATCTATAGTTGAAATTAAATCATTAAGTCCTACAAAATCACCACCATCCTGGGATGTGGTAATTCCAGCAGTTCCAGTTTCATCTATTCCCTCTACAATAAGATCACTAAATTTCTTAAATCCTGTAGTGTGATTTAAGTTACTTACTGGATTATTCCATTCTTCATATTCCACTTTAGATTTAATTGAATATGAAAAATACTGATAGTAATCATTATCATGGAGTCTTTGAATACTGTCATTCAAGAATCCAGTATTTAAATTCCAACCTTTTCTTACAATTGAAGAAGATGATAATGAATATTCAGAGTATGGAGAAATAATGTTAGTAATAATTCCTTGAGTATCTGAAGATTGTCCTTTTACAACTTCACCAACCTTAAATTCTTTATTTGAAGATACATTGATATAATCATTCTTTTCATCATAGGACTGTAGGATTCCAGTAGAAGAGTCGGATACTACACTTTCACCATCAAAGAAACTATTTTTCTTCAATGAAATGTCAAATATTGGGAAATGTTTCTCTGGAATTATTCTACCAAAGGAATTAAATAAATCAAAATTTCCGGGGAATTCACTTCCACTCAAATATTGTGATAAATTGTATCCAACAGTAGCGCCAATTCCCCCAATATTGGGATCAATTGAGTTAATTGTAAACAATTGATAATTGTAATCTCTAGAGTTATAACCCTTTCCAGTAGAGTTTACTCCAATGCTAATATTTTCAACTAAAACTTTATCACCAACACTAAATGGGAATGAGGATAAAGTGCTAAATCCCACATTTAACTGAACTGTAACATCTCCACTTACATTATCATAAGAAATTGTACTAATTCCAATTCCATTTGAGTTATTTACTGGCAATATTATTGGTAATACATTATTAATCCCTGTAGTGTTCTTTATGATACTTACTTGGTTGTCGCCTAGTTGATATTCCAGAACAACATCTGAAATAACTTTATTATTTGAAGAATCAATTGTAATTAATTCTGGTGCAATAACATATCCAATACCTTGAGAAGATATTCCAATTCTATCAAATGATGCTAAAGGTTCAACTTTAATGATTTGTGGTAATTTTGCAACAGGTCTTAATGTTTTATCTGAAGGATAGTCAAAACCAATATCTTCGATACGAGTACTAACAACTTTTCCGATAGAATCTGTATGTGGTAATAAAATAGCCCCAGATCCAAAATCTGATGTTACTGAACCGATTCCTGGAAGATAATTATATAATTTTCCTTTATTGCTAACATAAACTTCACTTATTGGTCCATAAGATGTATTAGAATTTGTAGTATATGTTATTGTAGCATTTGAACTTGTATATAAAGATTTTTCTGGATAATTTCTAATATTATAATCAAATGTGGTTGAAGTTATTCCAGAAACAAGATGGATTCCAGCATATAAACTATTCGAAATAGTTAATAAATTATTTGAAATAATATTTTCATTATCAACTAATATTGAAATATTTCTATTTGGATTGTTTGTATCCTTTGAAGGGACAAGATTGTAGAAGAGATTATTTGGAACAATATCATTAATTCTTAACGAAACAGATGCATTGGTACTAACTCCAATTGTTCCATTTTTTACAACTTCTGGGAATTCGGATGATTTTGTTGAAATAAATTCGTTTTTAAATTCAGAATCCGTAAATAGTTTAAAATCAAATGCTGCATAATTTTGCGAACCATCACTATATAAAAGTGAAGAGTCTGAAACATCAAATACTACTGTTTGATTTTTATAAACTTCAATTTTTGGATTTACAAGAGATAAAGTTCCAGAAGAAGAACTTGTAATATTAACTTCTAATGGATTTTCTAAGACACTATTATAATAAGTATCTGATAATTTAATATTATTTTGATCAACAACTATTACATAGTATTCTCTGTTCGTCAAAAGACCACCTGAAGGTGATGATGATGTGTGGATTACTTTATTTCCTGTAGAAAGATTATGATTAACTAATGTTATAGTATTATTGCTTGCATTTACATTTCCAGAAGAAAAACTTATTGGATTAACTACAAGTTTATTCAAAGTTTGATTATATGAAACAACTATTGTTGTTGAAAGACCAGAAATTACTTCCAAATCAATACTATCATTTACACTTAATCCATGAGTTGATGCTGTAGATACGGTTACTGTGTTTTTAAATGCTGTTCCGGTTAATACATTGCTGAAATTGGTCTTCAGTGAATGGTAAGATCCAGTTCCAATTCCCGTAAAGAATAGTGTATCTACAGTAATTGAGCTATTAATTCCAACAAAAGATCCAGTTGATCCAAGACCAACTCTTTCTGTTGATAACCCAATCAAATCTTTAGAAATTTTTGCTGCATATAACGTTTGTCCTTCAGTTAACTGCGATGAAGTAAGTCCATCAGTGGAGATTGATACTGGATCACCATTTCCTGAAGAATAAATTAACTCAACTCCAGTTTCTAATTGATGGTTAGGGAAATATATTGATTTTGTTGGGATGAAAATTTCAGTTATTCCAACACCTGGATTTGAGAATGTAATAGTTGTTCCAATTCCAACACCATAAGATGTTCCAAGTCCAAGAGACTCTTCTGGACTGAAATAAAGAGATTTGTTTATGTTAAATTCATATCCTTTAGTGACTTCTGAAGAGAATGTAAATTTACTTGAATCCTCATATAAAACGTCAGATGATGTGTGTGCTTGTCCAACACTTCCACCATAAGATCTAACAACTCTTATTCTGGAGGATTGTTGATCTACGTTTAATACTTTAACTTTTTCTGAGTTAATTTGTAGTATATCATTTTCTTTAATAAATGGATAAGTTAAAGCACCAAATACACTAAAGTAAGTAACTATTCCGGTGGATGGAACATTTGGAACATCATTCGACAAAACAAAAGTGTTAGTGCTAACACCAATGGTATAGAAATCTTCTTGATTTAGTATAGATGTTGACAATCCACCGAGGGAAATTACATCTAAGTTTTTGAAATTATGAGGTTCTGTGGAAAGACCAATAAATTGTCCAGATGGTCCGAATGGCGCAAATTCAATATAACTTACTGAGGTATTTGCTACACTTATTTGAGAAACTGTTTTTCCGGATATTCTAGAAACTTCAGCATATGCACCAAAACCTTGAGTATTTTCTTCATTAAAATTAATTACATCAGATACCTGGTAATTATTGCCACCATCCAAGACTTGAACTGTACTTATTCCCGATTTGGAAGTGAAATTAATTGTGGAATTTTGTTCCTTTATTTCATTTGGATCTATTATGTAACTATAAAAACTATTTTCTCTTCCAAAGTTGTAAGGTGTAGTATTTCTCAACCAAGATTTTTCTCCAGCATCAATGGAATCCTGATTTGATGTTGTGAGATAATTGAAATTAATTGGACTAGATTTGAATTGATTTCCGACAAAATATGGAAATACTGGTTTTTTATAATTCTTAAAAGGTAAAGCACTTTCTACAGCACCATTGCTAATGGTTGTAAAATATGCATAAACTCCATTGGGAAATTCTGGAGTAATACAGAATCTTCCATTATATTCATCTAAGTCTCCATTACCAGTGTATTCATAATCATTAACGAAAAATCCTTGTGGATATGATGGTCTATCCGAATTGGAAGTAATTTCATAACCAGATACCATTGATCTTATCGATCCCCCTGTTGGAGTATCGTATCCATAAGGACCGTAAATTGGATTTCCATCATAAGCCCATCCAATTATTGGTGAGTGTGCATCAGATACAATTTCAATATTATTAACAATTCTCAAATCTGGTTGGTACGTTAATACACCATTAACATACTTTGTCCCCAAAACAATTTGTCTGAGTTTTCTTGGAGAGTATGCATGTGTATACTGAAGTCCATATTCATTATTCAAACCATTGTCAATTACACCATCATCGTCAGTGATTAAACCAGTTTCAATTAATCTTTCTACGATGTTAATTTTCCATTCTTTTGGAGTTGAATATAGTTCGGCTCCACTACCTGCAGCAACTACAGTTACTGTTGTATCTGAAGATAGATATCCGATTCCATTATTAACTACTTTAACTTCGGAAATCTGACCATTGCTAATTACTGGAGACAAAACTGCTCCATATCCAGAACCACCAACAACTAAATCTGGTGAAGAATTATATCCAGATCCTGGACTTACTACCAACACTTCGGCAATTTGTCCATTTACAACTATTGGTAATAATTGTGCCCCAGATCCACTATTTAACGCAAATCTTGGTTGCCTATTATAGTTTATAATTTCTGGGGATCCATATGATGTTCCTCCATTCTCGACAAAAGTTGAATAAATTTCACCTCTGAAGATGGGAGTTAAAACTGCATTAAAATCTTGACCAGTTAAAGTAGAAACGCCAATTATACCAGATACACTGATTGTAATCGGTTGATAGTTGAATGTATGAATTCCAACGCCAGAAGATGAAAGATCTACATATTGATTTGTATTATAGTAAAAGTCTGGTGCAGTCGATCCAACACCAACACTATGAAGTCTAAAATTATTATCATCAATTTTGGCAACATAGTAAGAAGAATTATCAGAAAGTCCACCTGCTGGAGTTGCTGGTGATGTGTAAGATATAATCTCGCCAGTTTCATATCCATGATTTGGAATATTAATTAAATTAAATGAGGTATTGATTCCCGTAGATGGTGTTGATACTTTTCTATTTCTATATCCACTTCCAGGATCTACAATGGATATTGATCCTATTTTCTTCTTGGCATTATAAGATTGGAATAGTTGAGTTCCATCACCATATGATGTAATGTTTATTGGATTTGTTCCAAGAACCGCATCTTCATACTTTTTGTGAAGTTTTACAGTAAATTCATCTTGAACAGAAACATAATATGAACTATTTGTGGTTAATCCAGCAATTGGAGTTTGATTATCGGGTCTATAAATTACCCTTTCATAATCTCTAAACTTATGGAATGTTGAGAATGCAATTGTATTATTTGAAAGGTCTACTAGTCCTGCAGAAGAAGATGCATTAAATGGAACTTCATGACTAAAGAAAGTCATATTTGGTTTAGCAATAGCACCACTGCCATTTCCGCCAATAATTGTAATAGTTGGTGTATTTAAATAATCAAATCCACCATCAATGATGTCAATTCTCTCCAGAGCACCTTCTACAGAGCAAAATGCTGATGCACCAGATCCTTGATTATCAGATATTGTTAATTCTGGTGGATTTATAACATCATAAGAACTTCCTCCAGAAACTGGAATAATATTTTCTATTGGTCCATAAAAAACAGAATTCTTGGATTTGTAATTGAGTATCTCTACACCATTCACCAAGATGCCAATAGCACCAGGTTCTGTTTCATTTACACTTGAAGTGTCAATAGGATCGGATATTTTTCTAATTAATTTCTGCGAGGATAATTTTTGGTATGAAAATTCCAAGTACTCCAGTTTATCATTTGTTACAGTGCCTGAGAATGTAACATAAATCCCACTATCAATATTATTTCTACTGCGAGAAAGTCTTATGGTATCATTGTTTATCTTTTTGACAAAAAATGTACCTTCTTCTATTCCTAACGTATTATTTGAGTTTGATGGTCTATATACGACAGCATCGCCAGTATAAAACCCATGATTTGGTATTGTCAGTTCTGTTCCATTAAATGAACCGGAAAAAGTTACAGATCTATCTTTAATGTTGAGTGGTTGTTCAAAGTAATTTGGAATTGATGGTGAAGCAACATATACAGTGCTTTCACTTTTTTCAGACTCTACATATACATTCTGAATATTTGTCGTAAATGCAGAAACTTCTGGATAGTTTGTAGAATTTGCTCTAGAAATTTCTCTTCTTACTTTATCAACTCTGGCAATATCAACTGGAGATTGTCCTTTGATGCTAAATGATTTTTTGTTATTAATTCCAGAAACAAATACTGTCGCAAGAACTTCAGTTCCATCAGTTTGAATTATTTTAACTCTATCTCCAACAGAAATATCATTATCATCATAGGTTGTTATCGTATATGAATTATTTGAAGAATTCAATAATGTAGTAGACTCTACATTATAAGTTGAAGCAATGTTAAATAACCAATCATTAGATTTAATATTCTTAAGTGTTGCCCCAAGATTTTTTATTTTTATAGTTTCATTTTCATCATAAAGTTTAGATCCTTCTTCTATTCTTAGATCTGAAAGAACTCCAGTAATTCTAACTTTAACTACATTTTCTGTACCAATTCCCGAATACCCATAAGCATATGCATCGTATCTAATAAATTGCCCCTGAGGAATTATTTGAGTTATTCCAGAGCACCCAAAGAATTGATTGTAAGTTTTTGATGTATAATCAATATTAACATCAGTTCCATTTGAGAGAGTTGCTACTAAAGATCCTGAAGATGGGAATCCAATTGTAGAATCAACATCAATAATAGAAGATCCAATAGAAACCGATCTTACTATATGTGTATTTGAGTGAACTGAAAATTGACCAGATACCGAACCTTTTACATTAATATCTTTATCAAAATCATAATCCAGACTAATGATATAGTATTCTTTTCCATCTCTAGTGATGGATTGGACATTATTAATTGAACCAGATGCTTTTCCGAAGTTTTCCGTTTCATCTTGGAATAATGTTCTATTCAGAAGATCTTTTGGATCTCCAGATATTGCTTCAACGACAAGATCCCTAGTAACTCTATATTGAGCATCCGATGGCTTAAAGAGATAATCACTGGGTCTAATTACTTCAATTTCTTGTCCATAAAGGACTCGGAATAAAATCTTGAAAGACTCTTCAGTTCCCTTTGAAACATAAAAATCTTTTGATTGTTTGATGAATAGATTTTCATTCAAACCAGAATATAATGTTCTCCCTTCAAATCCTGGAGTTACTTGCTTCTTAACTTTGGTTAAAAATTCCTGCAAGAAAAGAATACTCAAGTTAATAACAGTAGATCCACTAGTATGCTCTTCAATTTTGGACTCTGAGAAAACTAGTTGATCTGGAGTATTTGTTCCTTCTAATGAAGTTACACCACTAAATCCTCTTATACATCCAGTAAATGAAGTAGAAGTTTTTCCGGTATATGTAATGATCTCATTATCAATTTGAATTAAACCATAAGATTTTGGAAATCCTGAAGTAGAACTTACATTAATAGTACTATCTGAAAAAGAAATATCAGAAGATATTGTGGTAGACTCAATTAAATTAGTCAGTCTATCGACTTTAATGTATTGATCTATATTCTGCAATAAGTCTAAAGTCGAACCATCAGATTCGAGTGAAATATAATATTGCTTTAAAAAATCTACAAAAAGTGGATAATCTTCTCTTACAAAATCGGGAACTTGATTTTGTACAACTGAACTGATTTTAATTCTTGAGTTTACCATTTCTTATGATCTTACCAGAGCGCCGTTTGTGTAACTTGAAGTTGTTGTGTAATTTGATCCCGATGGGTCAGATCCGGATGAAATTTCATCAGAGATCATATTAAAAACACTGTTATTAATATCTAGTTGCAAATAAAGATCCTGCAATCCAATCACATCATTGGATTTGGGAACTGCTGCTATTTCCACAAAGAAATCATTTCCAATTTGCTTTTCAGTTGAATTAATTATAATTGGATTTAAGAGTATTTCTCCTTTTTCATAATCAACGGTTCCAACTGAATTGCGTAATATTACTGGTTGTGAATTTGAATCAAGTCTGAATAAAATTACTGATCCTTTCGTATAACCAGTGTTCTCAAGGGGTATATCTGAAAGATACACGGTCTCGGAAATACCATCTACAGTAAAACCAGAACTCTTGAGATTGTAACCATTTACATTTTTGATATGAAATTGATTTCCATAGCAAATTTCATACTCTGCTGGTTGATTTAGAAGTGCTCTCAAATCTCTTCTAATTTGGACCTTAGTTATGTTTGAAGTGATTGATGCATGACTATCATCAACAATCTTCTGATACTTACTATACTTAAATTTCGCACCATATTTGTTTAATTCTATAGAATCTGCATATTTGTTGATATTATTAAGTGTCAATGATCTAACAAAATCCGGTCCAGGTGCTAGATTTGAATTATAATAGATTGAAGTATCAACTTCAACATAAAGATATTTTAGATCCATAATCTCTGGAACAATGCCTGCAACAGCATACTTTCTCAATTCTCTTTTTAGATTATCCTTAATTGAGTTTGGAACAAAGGGACCATAGAATGGTTTGATTGCAATAAAGACTTTTCCAAACTGTGGTGGATCCAATTCTTCACCACCAAAGACAGAAACTGAATCTGTTTCTGGATAAATCTGTGGAATTAAAGCTTCATAATCTAAAGAAGTTACTGCTCTATTTTGAGATGCATAAACTCGTGTTGCATAATTTTTAATAGAAGAAACCGATTCAATTTCTTTACCACCTTCAGATGCGATATTTGTAGTAATTAAAGAAATTCCATTACTTACAATACTTCCATTATTGTCAACGATTCTTCCATTAAAGGTAAATGCAGATATTCCATTTGCACTTTCTCCATTAGTAGAAATGTAATAAACTTCAATATAATTTAAATTCTCAAGTTTCTCACCAATAATTCCATCTCCAAATATCAATTCATATCTTTGATCCTCAATTTCTTGAATGAAAAAGACTTTAGATGTTGAGTTAACTCCAAAAATATTATTTGATAGAATAAACTTTCTAGAATTTGTGCTTGTCGAAGTATCTTTTACATTAACTCTAATTGATGATGTATCAATATTTGCATTTTCTAGAATAAACTTTTGAGGTGGTGTTGGGAAATTTGAATCAACTGTAAAATTAGTTGTTAAAAAAGTTCCCTCATAAACTGTAACATTATCAAATGAAGCAATTCCATTCACAACAGGAACTGTAATATCATCTGGAATTGTAAATGTATAACTCTCACTTCCAAAAGTTGTTGCCGATGTGCAAACAAATCCTTTTCTAAGAGTAAGAGTAATTGGATTTGTTGAGAATCCTGTTGTATCTACAAAGAAAGATATATTAGCCTGTGCTGCTTTTCTTGATCTTGGAACATAACCAATGTTTCTAGCAAGAGAAACTACATTTTCTCTAAGTGTAGCACTGTCGATAAAAACTTCATTACTCACCATATTTGCATTATATGATGAGATGTATGTATTATATGCTAAGGTATCAATTAAAATTGAAAGATTAGAACCTTCAAAATCGTAGTCAGTAAAATTTGAATTCGATCTAAGGTAATCCTTAATCGAAGTTTTTATCTGATCGAAGTCTAGGTTGGTAAAATTGACTAATGCCATTATCGTGTTGGTTGTAATGCGAATGATAACTGTTGTGGTAATACATCAATACCAACAATGTAATATCTAATTGTTACATTGAATTCATTATTATCGTAGTTTGGATCAACAATAACATCAATCAATTCAACCCTTGGTTCATAATTTTTGATTGTATTCTCAATCTCATCCTTTATAACAGATGCGGAGATTGGATCAATGTTATCAAAAAGAGATCTGCTAATGCTAGATCCAAGATTTTGATTAAAAAATTTTTCACCTGGTTGGGTAAAAATCAAATTTCTTACAGATCTTGCAATAGCAGTTTCATTTTTTGTCGCAATGAGATCATAATTCAGGGGATTTACCTGAAAGGACAGACTAATATCTTTAAAACCTTGACTTAGCCGTTCTGCAGGCATGAAAAAAACATAAATCTATCTTATTTATCACCCATAAAGTGGTTCTGTTCCATATTCCCAGTCATCATAGTCATCATCATTTCTTATTTTTGCATGAATTTCATTCTGGATATGAAAATCATGTTTTTTGGGAGTTAAATCATCATTTTCAATCTCCCGAAGCATTTTCTTATCTTTGATTTTCTCAAAAATTCCATAATCTGAGGTTAAGTTGGTGGTTCCCCAGAGTTCGTACATGTAATTTGTATCACGATCCGATGGTTTTCCCATTTTTAGCTCCTGATTGATTAAAATCAGAACTTTTTACGGGGTTGCTATCCCGTTATCAATGTAAAATCCCTTTCTTAGATAATCTTCATCCTCTATAAACACTAAATTTTCATTTTTTTGTACTATTTGGTCCTTCCATACGGGGATTGCAACGGTATTTCCATATCTAAAGTCAGGATTTCTTCTAAAATGCACTTCAATCAAGTGATTCCCAATAAATTCACAGTTAATCCACTCATAATTTCCTTTCAAACTATTTAATATGGGTGGAAAATCTACTTCACAGTCAATTTTAGTCCATCTTTTCCATCTATAAAGTGGATCATACTCATCTTTTTCACCTAAGACAACTAATTTTGACTTTTTGTTTTGATAATCTACACTATAATGCTCTCCTTCAAAGACTTCGCACCAAAACTCAGATGGGTGGAAGTGATCAGTGTACTTATAAATCATCTCCTTACGAGAAAATCGTCCCATACCAAGTAAATTAATACTCGGTCGGACGATGTAATACCCTGAATATGGAACAGGCACCCCTGTAGGTCCACAGAGATGCCTTAGACGATGATTTAAAAGTAGTTTATTATAAACCCATAGATCATCTGAATGTATTGAATTCCATTCTTCAGCAGAATCGAAGTAATACATTCAGAACTTATAACTCTGTATGTTATTTACCCTGACCACGATACTTTTTTTTGCGACCATTGCGAGATGTTGCACTCAGTAAAGTACGAGCAGAACGTCCCTGCCGAGTTTTTTTGGGAGCTCCGGGTTGGAATGTCAGTTTATTATTCAGTGCCATTAGATTTCCTCCAGTTCAATTTCATTTACATCATACTCTTCGTTCTGATAATACTCTTGAGAGAGATTATCTAGGACCTCCACACATTCTTCATAAGAGAGGTCCTTATATATCTTACGTCCTTTATATAAGATATTAAAAGCCATTAGATTACTCGTGTTTTCTCGTGTCCTACTCGAATACGTGGATCGCACCAAATCTCAAATCCTTCTTCTTTTGCATCAAGACAGAAGGAAACATCTTCTCCGCACATATCCTGAACTGCACCAGACTCAAAGACTTGCATCTTCGGAGCAAACCAAGGGTATTCAAGATTCTCAAAAACTCCTTTCTTAATCATCACCCAACCAAAACCAGTATAGTCTACTGTGAAAGGCTTACGACGTTTTGAGATGCTCTCCACAGTCTCGTGATTCATTACACCACCATTCTTACGGAAGTCATCTTCTTCTAACCAGTGGGCTACTGAAGTCGTGTGCCCATCTTCTGTGGCATACCATCCTGCTACAATCTCCTTTTCTTCACCTTCTTCATTCAGTGCAAGATCACAGAGTTGCCAGAATTTTTCTGTGTTAAACACAATGTCACTATCAATCCACAGTTGATAATCATATTCCAGTTTACCATCCCAAGGAATCTGCTTCGGACCCCTTAGAACATTTGCTCCGAGTACTTTACAACGTGCAAAGTTAACCATCGATGAATAGTCTTGAGAAATCTGAATACTCATACCATTCTGCACCATGTCAAAGCACAGTTGTACAAAGTTCTTCAGAAAAATAAAAGAACATCCACGACCAGGAAGACAAAAAACAATACTCTTCCCTCGCATTCTTTCCTTAATTGCACTAATATCCCATTCTTCTTTTTGAACAACAGGAGACTTAGCTTTTACAGTAAATCCTTTTGCCATAAGTTGAAATCACCTTCAAACTCAATTTTATCAGTCTATATATGGTCTTGTCAATGGGATGAATTCAGAATTGCTTCCTTATTCACATACAGTTCCTCATAAGATAAATCCCCCTTCTCATAATCGGTCTTCATAATGCCTACGAGATTGTTCAGAGTGCTCCATACTGTGGGAAACTCATCTTCCCTCACAGAATGAAATAAACACTTATCTTTTGCGTAGATATGATAAACCTTTTCCATGAAAAATTTTCTCCGAAATTTTTTGAATCTTACATTATCTTGCGACAGCATTATATATGAGGACAAGCAAAAACCCTAGCGGAAGTCCAACTAGGGTTAAACATTGCCTCGGATATCTTATCAACCACCCCGCAAAGACTACCTTCCAGAAGTTCCAATAAGGTCTACTTCTTCTTCCTTTTCCTCGCACCATTTGTTTTTGCCTGTGACTTTACACTTTTGTAACGTTTATCTGGACGGGACTTACCATTCTTATGAATCCATCTTGTGAACATTTTTATACTCCGGAAAATTTTTATCTGAATGATATTTAGAGGTCGAATTGTCACCTCTGTAGGTTAGGGTAGTTTCGAGTTTTTATACGACCCCCCGTTACGCCCGCAGGGGGCATCACATAAGACCGCAAATAACTGCCGAATACGCATACGAATAAGAGTCTAACATAAGGGGAGCAAACTGTCAAGAATGCCCCCCCGAATATATCAGAACTCGATCACATCAAGAGTCGGCATGTTACCCTCTTGATCCTCACTCACTGTGTCACTGGTAAGTGCATCAAGAATCGAAAGGATCTCGATGCCAGTGTTACCTTTGGACAGCAAGGAGATGAGAACTTCTTTGGACATAATGAAAGAAAAGAGTAGAGAACTGTTGGTGGTTAGTTTACAGTCATGCCCAGGACTTAAGGTATAAGAACTGTGAGCTCTTATGTGTTAATCAAAGGTCAAAGACATCACTATTGATTTGGATGACATTTACCCGCGGGTCGTTGAACTTAACGCCATCACCAGTAGTTGCATTTCCGACCAACTCTAGGAAGGTTTCATAATCACCACAGTCCATTGCTAGGTGATACAAATTCTCCGTATTGTTGATCCAGAGAGCAACATTCCAGGTCTCATAATTCTCCCAACCATTGTACTCGGTGGAGAGGATGTTGCGTTGGTAAGTGGTAGTCATTTCAGGAAAAGTTAAGGTGGAAAGTGTAAGTGAGAATGGAAGGATTCAATCCAACCATTGACCGTTAATGAACTCCTCAACTACACACTTAAGACCGCGATCAGTAAGGATAACTTGCTGGAACATACTTGCAAACAATCGAGTAGGAAACTCTCCAGCGACTTGTGTACCATCAGCAGTGGGAATTACGACTCGGAAAGTGTTAATCATTTGTGGTTGATTTGAGAAGTCTTGTGGGGTTTGTGTAACTCAGGCAACTGCAGATTGGTAGGACCAGAAGAACAGATCCCATGCATCGTTATCAGCAACGAAGGATGCAATGTCTGCTTGGTCGCATACCCAATCGTATGCCATGTCGCAATCGGCAGTATTATCAAGAACGAAGGATTGCAGACCTTCGATTGCACTCAGAAAGGCATTATCTTCCACGAGGGAGGGACGAAACTTGCCAGTGTAGGTATCTTGGATGAGAGTCATTTGTGGTTGATTTGAGAAGTCTTGTGGGGTCTCGTGTGTGCCCCTTATACTATAGGGACACTTTCAAGGTGAGTAACTTTAATCAGGCAGAGATTGGAGATTTGAGTTGTAGGAAACTCAATTGAATTGGTTGCCCTTGAATATAAAAGAACACATAGTTATTGTGAACTCCAATATCACCATCTACAGTGGAAAGGTCAATATAATCATGTCCATCATTGTCTGCAGCAATGTAAGGGGTATCATCCGTATGATACCCCACAAAGTATAGATTATCATTCACACAGACAGCATAGGCATCTGCTAGCAAATCGTGGAATTGGTTGAGAGTAATAGTGGTCTTAGTCATTTGCGTTACTTAAGAAGTGTGTTTGTGTGAGTTGGAATCAGTCGCGGATTCCGCCGAGGAGGTTAAACTTAGTCCAAATCTCTTTGTATGCGATACGCTTACCGTCGATCTGGAAAGTATAACGCAACTGACCTTTTACAGTCTTGCTAACTTTGCAGGTCAGGCAGATTTCACCAATACGATGACCCTCACGATCATACTTTGCGAAGTAGTGGTTACACACACCAGGCAGTTTATAATCAACAACTCCATTGCGTTGCTGATAGTTCTCATGAGCATATTGCTCGCTGAGTTTGATGGAATCGAGGAGGTCAGTGGTCTTCATACTATAGGGACACTTTCGAGGTGAGTAACTTTAATACCCCTAAGAATCACCATCGGTCAGGAGTACTTAAGTCCTCAATGTAAGCATCACACTTCTCTGCAGGTTCCAACTTGAAGAGTTTCTCCCAGTCGATTTGATGCGGGTCGAAGTCAGGAAACGCCGAAATGTCAAGAGTGATACGATAACGAACCTTCTGTGCTGACTGATAGGCAACTGACATAAGTGCTCTCCGATGTGTATGTGAATACTATAAGATACTGAGAGGAAACTGTCAATGGGGTTGTGGGTATTTATCAGTGGTCCTTATAGTTTCTGGGAGTTGTGTGGGGGTTTTATGATCTTCGGGGTCTTGACATTTCCTCGGAGTTCTGATAGACTGCGCGGTAAGATCACAAGGACTCAGCACATTTAAGGACCATAAAACACAAGGACTCAGCACATTTAAGGACCATAAAACACAAGGACTCAGCACATTTATAAGGACATAAGTGCAGGAACATCAGCACATTTAATAAGGGTATTTCACAAGACCTCAGCACATTTATAAGG
>Ga0208162_1000634_pt1 | contig 19588 bp, 18 predicted proteins | sample CB_VirMetaG_4_FD_184539 | JGI IMG/M metagenome (GOLD analysis project Ga0208162, IMG submission 184539) | Freshwater to marine saline gradient viral communities from Chesapeake Bay - CB_1508_1M Viral MetaG (SPAdes) (version 4) | ecosystem: Environmental > Aquatic > Marine > Coastal | place: USA... | reverse complement strand
TGTATTTGCTTCGAGTTTTAGAGAATCCTATAAAGATTTAGGAGACGCTAATGTAATGAATATAGATCAATATTTTAATGATTCCGAATTTGATGCTGATCAATTTACTTTAGATTGGGGTATTGCGGTAGTAGAAGATTATATGGAAAGTGAAGGGTTTGATTATGTTTTATTTATAAATGATAATACTTTTAAATATCAATTGTTTGAAAGAGATGAAATTATTGAAAAATTAACATTAGATCAAGGTAAAGAATCATATATTTATATTAGCCCTAAAGACGGATTACCTCGTTGGTCCGCGGTTTATACATTAACTGACTAATTTTATGTCTTTAAATAGTTTTTTCGACTCATTAGATACTGAGTCCCAATTTGAGGCTTGGAAAACCTCAATTAAGCAAAAGTTAATTCACTTAAAAAACATAATTCCTATTGAAAATAGGTTGGAATTACATTATGTTAGTGAAACATTAGAATTTATCGACTCAATTAATATATTGAGTACCGAATATTTGGCTCATAATCCCGAGGCACAAAGTAAAACCCACTTAAAAGAAAGATTAAGGATTTGTAATTCTTATTATAAAAAATTTGGAATTTAATAATTTATTTATTATATTCATAAAAAAATAAATTTTTATGGCTAGATATAAACTACAATTACAAATTGCTTTAGATCGTTTTGATCAAGGATTATCGCGTGTTCACAGCATGATTAAACGAGGTAAAAACCAAGAAGCAATTTATTTTATGGAAAATGATTTGAAAAATCTATATGAAGAGCTTTCAAATCTTATTAACATTGAACCTGAAACGGATCAATCTAAAGTAGGATTTTTAGAATGATAGGTGCAGAGCAAATTAAGGTTAATTTTGAAACCTTTAATAAAATTTTAGAAGCAAATTTTGAAGGTGAGCGTTTAGAAAAACTCCAAACTTTAACAGAATGCTTGAAAGAACGAATGATGTTTGCACCCGCATCATCTAAAGATTGGTTTAATAATGCCTTTCCAGGTGGTTATTTAGATCACGTTTTACGTGTTAATAAAATTGCAAACCAACTCCATAAATTATATGATTTTCATGGAGCCGATGAATCTTATACAGGTGAAGAATTAAATTTTGTATCTTTATTCTGTCAATTAGGTAAATTAGGAGATTGGGAACATGAATACTTCACTAAAAATGATTCTGATTGGCACGTTAAGAATCTTGGTATGGTATATAAATTTAATGAACATGTACCTGCTATGAAAATTTACGACCGCACAATTTACCTATTACAGGATGCTGGTATTAAAATTTCACATAATGAGTATTTAGCTATTCGCAACCAAGAAGGTTTATTTGACGAAAGCAATAAATTTTATTTTTATAGCGGCCAAAAAGAAACCAAATTTCGCAACCATCTTCCACTACTTATCCACCAAGCTATTCAAACAGCACAAGAAATTGAATACCAAATGTGGAATTCTGGGGGGAAGGTTATACAAAAAACGGATAAACCCGCTAATGCTTCCAAAGCTGATAAAACTATAAGGAAAGCTAAAGCGATAAATGTTGAAAATAATCCTAACTTCAACGAAAAAACAAAATCAATTATTGATTCATTCTTTACAGACTAATGGAAATAGTAATTGCAATATTATCAGCCCTATTAATTATAGCTGGATTCGCTATTCGTAATCTTATTCAGAAAAACGAAATATTAGAGGATTTTATAGCGAAACAAAGCGAGGCAATAGATTCTTGTGATCGTAGATTAAAAACAATCGACGATAAAGGATTTTTTGTCGCTGACGATGAAATAGGTTGGTTTTTTACTGAAGTTAAGAAGATACAGGAGGCATTAAATGAATTTCGCCTCCGATAAAATAAATGGTCAAAAAGAGGGGACGTAAAAGTCAAAGACAATACTTTACAGACGATACTGAACAGGCAATATTAGAATATTTAGCCAGCGAAGATCAAATTGAGAGAAACAGAATTTATAATGATAGAATTCATCATTCATTTTATAAATTAGCTGAAAATCTTATCCACACATTTAAATTTTATTACACTGAAGTGGATGACCTCGAGGATTTAAAACACGAGGTTATTTGCTTCTTACTAGAAAAGCTTCACTACTTTAAAGCTGGTAGAGGTAAAGCATTTTCTTATTTTAGTATTGTAGGTAAAAACTACCTTATATTATATAATAATAAAAACTATGCTCGTAAAAAAGGTAAAGCAGATCCTTTAGAAGCAGACACTGATAACGAAATATTAAGCGAATTTGAAAGGCAAGAAATTAGGGATGAAAAAGTAGAATTCTTAGACTTATACATCGATTATACAGACAAGGCTTTACCTACTATGTTTAAAAAACCTGATGAATTATTAGTTGCAGAAGCCGTTTTAGCCATATTAAAAAAACGAGATTACTTAGAGATTTTTAATAAAAAAGCAATTTATATCTATATTCGTGAAATAACAGGTTTAGAAACTCCTATTATTACTAGAGTTGTAAAAATATTAAAGAACTCATTTAATAAATGTTATTCTGAATATCTTGAGACTGGATATATTTATAGTCATGAGTAATCCACTTGATACAATATTATTTGACGGAAAAACATCATCCGATATTTTTAAAGAAATATACTCTAATAGCAAGAAAAAAGACAAGCAAGTAAATGCTTTGATTGCTGAGTTAAAACCTTTGATACAAAACATCGGAGATGCACCTGTTGTAGTGCCTCTCATTAAAGAATATCTTGAAATAGGTGTTAAAAACGATGAACACCTTATTAAGATGATGGCCGTAATACAACGTATGCAAAATAATACTTCTTCAGGTGGTGGTGACTCATTATTAACTGATGAAGAGCTTAAGCAACTACAAGCTATAGCTGAAGAAGTAGCAAAAGATGAGTCTAAAAAAGAATCCTAACCAAGGTAAATCAGCAGGTAATTCAGGAAATCCAAAAAATCAAAACTCAACTAAACGAGTTGTTGATATAATTTTGTCTCCTAATCATCAGGCTTATAATAGTCCTGAAGATATAGGTACTATATTTTTTGTAGAGGTAGGATTTAATCAAGATTATACTGATTCTACTGCTCTTCCTTCTGCTAAACCTTTAAATAAGAATAATTTTACTTACCCTACTATTGGTGAATTAGTACAAATTGTAGAATCTACTAGTAACGATGTTTATAATGATTTAGAAGGAGATATTAGTGCAACCACTAATTATTATACTCCAGCTATTAATGTTCATAATAACACAGCTAGTAATGCTTTACCATTAGAAAAAGATTCTAAAAAATTAAGGTCTAAAAGAGAATCTAATGTTAAGGCTTTTGAATTTAAAAAAGAATTTAAATCACCTAGTAGAGAAACTGCTCGAAAACAATTAGATAATTATTTAAGAAATTTAGGATATACTAGTGGTGTTAATGATTCTAATGCTCCTTTATATGAATTATTCCAATCTGCTGATGGAAGTTATGTTTTTAGGTTAGATGATTCTAAAGACAATGAACAAGTAGCTGTAAAATTAGGTAATTATTTTAAAGAAAATCCAGAATTAAGTCCTTTAACCCCAAGTGAAGGCGACTCCATTATGGAAGGTAAAAACGGACAAAGGATCCGTTTTACAACTACTGGCCCCACAGGAACTAATGCTATAAGTAATAACGTAACAGATACCCCTGATGATGGTAATCCTAGTATTGGGGATAAAGCTATGGTTCTTAGTTTAGGTAATGGGTCTCAAGAAAATGTAACTAACGATGCTGCTTCTATTTACATGTTAGAGAATCAAAGTATTCCCATAGATGCAACTTCTACTAATATTGATTCCTTAAATTCAACTTATACTCCTCTTCCTAAACCTTTAGAAACAATTAGTAAAAAACCAGCAGCTATAATTCCCCAATCTAAACCAGAACAAAAATTACAAATCCAAGATATTCAATTTAATTTTGGTAATAAAGAAGTTGTTGATTCAAACCCAATGACAAAAATTACTCAGTCAGTAGAAGAAACTGACCCTGTATTTGCTGCTTTAGATGAAGCCCAAGATGAAGGGTTATTAATTTATTCTTCATCTACTTATAGTATTGACGAAGGAGAAGATGTAAGAGCAGACCAAGGAAGTGATGAAGGAGCTATTGTTAATCCAGCCGTTGGTTCTGTTATATTTAATGATGCTGATTATATTAATACTCCAAAAGATAGTCTCTATACAGCTACAGGTAGAGGTTTAGGTAATAAAGGAATCACTTTAGCCACAGTCATTAAAAGTAACACCGCAAAAGACTTAGGAATTCAAAACTTCCCAGGGGTAGACGCTAGTGAGGGCCATAATTATACAGCTGCTGTAGTTATGTTTAATTTAGATAGACTTGTAGCTTATTGTATAGATCCTTTGTTAGATAGATATCCTAATTTAGGAATAACTTCAGGATTAAGAATTAGCAAACTAAATAAAGCTGTAGGAGGTGCTCAAACTTCAGAACATAGATTAGGTAGAGCTATAGATTTACAAGTACCTGGAGTACCTACATATGAAATTTTTAATTATATAGTTAATAATAATATTCCTTATAATCAATTAATTTGGGAATTTCCTGAAAGGGGTAATAGATCATGGATCCATATTAGTTATCATGATGGTAATAATAAATTTAATAGGACTATTGCTTCTGCAAATTCTGCTTTAAAAAAGGCTTTAGAAGATAGTTATAATGGGATAAATTTCAATGGTGGTACTTATGCTAGAAATATAGAAATTACTAACGTCCCAGATCATACAACCTTAACGTAATGGCAACCAATTTTATACAAGAAGATAAATACGTCGGTAAACAAATATTAATTGATAGTGATCGGTTAGTATTTAATGGTCGTGATGACAGTGTTTTTTCTGCTAAAAACTTATTTGTATTCAAAACTGATGGTGAATTCCATGTTAATAGCAAAAATGATGTGTTTATTAATGGTTCTAAAATTTATATAGGACCTATCGAAAATGGACAAGACGTAAATATACCTGCAGTTAGAAGTAGAGAATTAAAACAAATCTTAACTGATTTAATTAATGCCTTAGATATGTTTTTTAAAGTACAATACCCAATGACTTCAGGTTTAATGGGTCCTAACCCAGGTGTTAATAATGGTTTAAATAAGGTTATTTTAAAGGATTTAGCTAAGATTAAATCTAGATTAGATGATATTGATAGTAAAAAAGTATTTATCAAATGATTAATAAATTAGTAAATAATATTCTTAATCAAGCATCTTTTACTCTTTCTGATGCAAAAGATCGAATTTTAGTCATTGCTAAAAAAAGAGCTCAAGAAGAAACTATAACTAATGTTCCATCTCCTCAAGATTTTAAACAACAACTTGAAGGATTAGTTTTAGATTCTCCTAATGCTTTACAAAAAGCTGAAAGACTTTATAATAAATTTAGAAATCTTTTAGAAAAAGCTATAAAAAAATTAGAAGGAGTAAAAGAAGAATTAGAAGCTATTAAAGCTAAATTTAATTCTATAAGAGATAATTTTTCTAAATTAAATGAAGTCACAAATATTTTTGCAGACCCAGAACTAGGAATTATCACTATAATAAAAAAATTATTACCTACATTAGATCTTGTATTAGCTTCTCAAGTAACCCCTGTGGTTAGTGGTACTGTAATTGCTAAAATCACAGAATTTAAAAAAGATTTTAAAGACAAAATTAAAAATGTTGAAGGAGTTATATCTAATTTAAATACTCCTACTAAATTCTTTACAGATGAAGTAGACCAACTAGAACCCTTTATAGATTTAGGTATTAATAATACCCAAGCGGTAATTGATCAGTTACAAGCATTATTAGATCAATTAAATTCTATATGGGCTAACTTTAATTTATCATTACCTCTAACAGAAACACAAGATACTACCACAGGAGATCAAGATACTAATACAGTGTTAGGTGGTATTACGTTTGAAACGTATTTAAAGAATCCTGATAATTTAAAAGATGTAATTACTAAAGTTGTTCTTCCAACATATAAAGTTAGATATGAAGTAACGAAAAACGGCCCAGGTACTGAAGTATATGAATCAGGTATAAGAGAAATCCCAATAAATCGAAATATTTAATATTTATTAAAAACCATAAGATATGAAATTAAGTGCGTTCGAAAAAATTATTAGAAAAGTTGTACGTGAAGAAATCGATTATGCATTACGACGCGAAATTCAAACTTTAAAAGAAGAATTGAATAATCAGCCTCAACAACCTATATTTGAAAATAAAGTCGATAAAGTAGAGGTAGAAGATTTTAGAGCAAAATTAAGAGCTCAAATGCCCCCACCTAATTTTAATACGGGTAATGATACTCTTAATTCACTTTTATCTGAAACAGCTATAGCACCTACACCAGAACAAACATTTGCTGCTAACGATCCTGTAAACCAGTTTATAAACAAAGATTACAGTCAATTAATGACAGCTATGGATAAAAAGAAAACCTTTAGACCCTAATGGCTATTAAGCTTAGAAAACCTATTAGAATAGAACCTGTCGACATTGATGAAAAAGTCGCAGTAGGTGCAAGACTGCCTTTTAATAGAAAAAAAATATTTGATTTAGATTATACAACTAAAGATCACGCTAAATCAAAATTAATCAATGTTTTATTAACTTCGCCTGGTGAAAGAGTGCATCATCCTAACTTTGGTGCTGGTTTAAAAAACAGATTATTCCAGCAAAATACCCCCATAGCAGGTGAAGAATTAAGAGCTATAGTAACCCCACAAGTTGAACAATATGTTCCAGAAATTACTTTAAAAAATATAGCTCTAAGAGATGGTGGTCCACAAGGTCATATTTTATATGTGACAATTAATTATAGTTTAAATAATAATGATGAAGAAGATTCGGTTGCTTTAAGTTTTACTAACGACAATTTTAATAACGAAGTATAATGGCATACTCTACAGCAGTTAATAACACAAAACCCGTAAGATATTTAGATAAGGATTTTAATGATTTTAAAAATGCCTTAATCAATATGGCAGAGGTATATTACCCTGACCTATTAAATGATTTTACCGAAGGTAGCCCCGGAACTATGTTCATTGAAATGGCATCATATATTGGTGATGTCCTTTCTTTTTACACAGACGCTCAAATTCAAGAGGTATTTTTACAATATGCCCAAGAAAGAGAAAACTTATATGCTTTAGCCTATAATTTAGGATATACTCCTGCTGTAACTACTCCTGCGGTGGTTGAGTTAGAAATATTCCAACAAATTCCTGCTGCTAATGGTAACCCTGATTGGAGGTACGCATATAAAGTCAGACAAAATTCTGAGTTTTTGCCTAATAATGGTAGTGGGGTAAGATATCTTATACAAAATGATGTAAATTTTGCATTTTCTTCATCTGCTGACCCTACTGAGCAAACAATTTACTCTTTAGCACCCGGCAGTACACAACCTGATTATTTCTTATTAAAGAAAAAAGTTAAAGCTATTAGTGCTGAAGTTAAAACAGCTACATTTAATATACAAGGAGTTGAAAGATTTAAAACTATATCTTTAGATGACTCTAATATAATAGGAATCCAATCAATCACAGACTCAGAAGGTAATACTTGGACTGAAGTACCTTATTTAGCTCAAGAAACTGTGTTTGAGGAAGTGCCTAATAATGAAGCGTATGATCCGGATTTACCTCAATATAATGGACAAGTTCCTTATTTATTAAGAACTAAAAAAGTATCTAAAAGATTTATTACTAGGTTTAGGTCAAATAAAAAAATGGAAATCCATTTTGGTGCTGGATCAACCGGGGGTGACGATACAACAATTATTCCTAACCCAGATAATATTGGTTTAGGTATTCGTGATGGTAGATCATTATTAGATGTTGCTTATGATCCTTCTAACTTTTTATATACTAAGGCATATGGTGAAGCACCATCTAATACTACTTTAACTGTGAAATATTTAGTAGGTGGTGGAGTTCAAGCTAATACTAACGCTAATACAATTAATAGAATAGGTGATGTAGTTATAACTCCTCGCCAAGGTAATCTTGATTCCTCGGTTTTTAACGACGCTGTTAATTCTTTATCTTGCACTAACCCAAAACCCGCTTTAGGGGGTGGACCAGGTGATTCAGCTCAAGACATCCGTTTAAATACTATGGCACAATTTGCAGCTCAAAAACGAACTGTAACTAAAGAAGATTATATATTTAGAGCATTATCAATGCCTGTTCAATTTGGGAATATAGCTAAAGCCTATATAACACAAGATAATCAAATATCTCTTGAAACTAGTAAGCGTATTGCTAATCCTAATGCTTTAAATTTATACGTTTTAGGATATAATTTTCGAAGGAAATTAGAAACATTACCTGATGTTGCTAAAATTAATTTAGCAACTTATTTAGAACAATATAGAATGTTAACAGATGCTATTAATATTAAAGATGCATCTGTATTAAATTTTAGTGTAGAATTTGATATCAGTGTTAAAAAAGGATTTAATAATGACTCTGTGTTGATTAGATGCATTAATAGACTTAAAGATTTCTTTAATATTGATAACTGGCAAATCAATCAACCAATCATAAAAGGTGATATAAATAATATTTTATACACTGTTGATGGAGTCCAAAATGTAGACAAAGTAATCTTTACAAATAAATACGGAGTTAATGATGGTTATTCTCAATTTAAATATAACTTCGAAGCTGCTACTCGTAATAATATAATATACCCACCTGTAGATCCTGCATTATTTGAATTGAAATATCCTAATAACGATATAATTGGTAGAGTAACTCGATAATTAATAACAATGGCACATTACTTCTTATTTCCCGAAAAGGACGCTACAATATATTCTCATCCTACTAATCAATCTTTAAACACAGGTATTGATGAAATACTAACTATAAGAGATATTGAATCAAGTACTGATTCAAATTATTACCCAAGTAGAATATTAATACAATTTAATACAACTGAGTTAGTTAATGTAATTAATAATAAAGTAGGCAATAAAGATATAGTCACCGCTAGTTTAAACTTATGGCAAACTGAACATAGAGAGTTAAGTGTAGATCAGCATTTAGAAGTTTATCCTTTAGCTGAGAGTTGGGTAAATGGTACTGGTAGATTAGATAATACTCCTCAGATTACTGATGGGGTATCCTGGAAATACCGCGATGGAAGTGATAATGCGATCAAATATAGTGCTATAGGGACTTATTGGAATACTGCCAGTTTATCTGCGGGTACTACGGGAAGTTGGACAGCAACATCGCCCGGAGGTGGTGTATGGTATACAGGTTCAGGATTTGAAACTACTAGAAGTTATGGATTTAATGATAATTTAGATATTTCCTTAGATATAACCTCCCCTATATTAAAACATTACAGTGCTAGTAATGATTCAGCTACTTACCCTGATGGGGTTAGTAATAATGGATTTATTATAAAACGTTCAGGTTCACAAGAATTTACAGCTATAAGTGATGGGGAGTTGAATTTCTTCTCTATGGATACTCATACGATTTTCCCACCTTATTTAGATATTGCTTGGGATGATTCAAATTATGACACTAATTATGCCTCAGGTAATTCTGTATTAAGTTCAGGAGAAATATTTGTTACTTTAAGAAATAATAAAGGCGAATTTAAAACTATAGAAGAGCCTAAATTTAGGTTAAATGTTAGAGAATTATACCCTACACGTAGATTTGTTACGTCTTCAAATTATTTAGATACTAAATATTTTACAAGTGAATCTTATTATTCTTTAGTTGATTATGCAACTGAAGAAACAATTATTCCTTTTGGGCCTACTTCTAAATTAAGTGCTGATTCTGAAGGTATGTATTTTAAACTATATATGAATGGTTTAGAAGAAGAAAGATATTATAAGCTTTTATTTAAACATGAAAATAATGATGGAATAAAAGTTTTTGATGAAAAATACTACTTTAAAATAACTAAATCATAATGGCTGGATCACCAAAATCTCTTAATTATGGGAATGCTAGAATAAGTCTTAAAAATGATTTACTAGAAAAAAGAGCTCGTAAATCTAAGGCAAGAGCTTTACCTCCTCGTCCTATTGTAGATGAAGAAAATCCAATTCCTTCTAAATATAAAGGTGATATAACGTTTACTAGAACTATATATAGTAAAGGGGATTTTAATAAAAAAGTCGATACATCATTTAGTGAATTAAATACTACTGATCTTCCTATAGAAATTGATCAATTTTTTGATCATTATAATGAGATATTTTTTGACATTCCTAAAGAAGGAGAAAATTCTCACACTACTATAATTCAAACCAGTTTAGATTATGTAGAAAGTTATAATAATCCTTTACAACCTGTTGTAGATAACTTAAATACTCAAATATCAGAATTAGAAAGTGAAATTAGAAGATTAGAAAATGAACTTCAAAATTTAGTTTTAGGCGATACTGAAAGTTTAGAAGAATCTGTTAATAACCAAGCCGCACAAGCAGAATATGATGCTTATGTAGCTCAGATTGGTGATCCTGGTAATCCTACTATGACCTATAATACATTACAAGATATATTAAAACAATTATTTAATCAAGGTCAATTAGAAAATGACAGTGAAAATAAATACGAAAATGGTCCTAAAAAAGATTTAAAACAAGCTTATGAAAAAGCAAAAGCTAGTGATTTAAAATATTCTAATAGAAGTGAAAGTCAATGGAGAGCTGATGTTAAAAAATCTTCAAGTGGTAAGGATGAAAGAGATATAAATTTAGCTATAGATAAAGTTAGATCTGCTATCGATAGTAAATTAGAATCATTAAAACCAAATTAATAAATGGCTACGTTAAATACCCAAACAATAGAGACTCTTAACTCTCAAGATATAGACCAAATTCCTACTAAACAGCTAGTAAGAAATTTTGGGCAGAGTAATGACTCTATTGAATTAAAAATATTTGATCAGCAAGGAACTTTATTAACTACGGATAAAAGTTTTAGAGAATATGAATCTTATACTGATGCTCCTGGTACTAGTGGAACTCCTAAAATAACTTCTATAGATATAGATTACGAACAAGTCCTCAGAGATTATGGATATAATTCAGGGACTTATGTAATGAATTTTTCTTTTCAAAGAAGTATTTTAGAAGTCTCTAAAGATGCTTTTACTATATCTGAAATTTCCCCTTCTAGAAGAGAAATAAGAATCACTCCTAATGGTATTAATCAAATTGATTTTGAATCTGCGATTGCTACTTTAAATGGTATATTAACTTCATCTCCTTTTGTAAGAGATATTAATTTAATTACACCAAAGTCATCTGTTTTAATATTAAATTCTCTCTTAAGTAGAGATAAAACAGGATTACTTAAATTATATAACCCATTACCCTTTAATCTTTCTGTTGGAAGTTCTTTTAATATTGTTGAAGATGTAATTAACCCATTAGAAGTCACAGTCCAATTAACTGCCGAAAAAGCAGCAGACATTGGTATTGATATAGGACCTCCTAATTTTACTTTATCAAACGATAATATATTTACAGTACCTAGTAGCCAAAAAACCTTTGATCAAATATTAACTAATGGATCTATAAGTTCTAGTTTTAATAGGATCCAAAATATGTTAAATGATAGTACGGTTCAAATAGACTTAGAATTTGATAATACAGATACTATATCAGGTTATCATTTTGAAAATTTTATTCATTTTAGTTCTGCTATTGAAAGATTACAAAATTTTAAGTATAAGCTAGAATTATTAGAAACTTATTCTAGCTCAATAGCTAATTTAAATAATATTACAGGTAGTATAAGTTCTTCTAATTTTGTACTTGAAAATAAGTCTATATTTGTTTCAAAACAAGACAAATTAATACAAGGATTTGATTATTATGAAAGATACTTGTATTACGAATCAGGTGCTTATGCGTGGCCTAAAACCAATAATACCTATCCTTATACAAATGTTAAGACAGATTCTATAACTGCTCTTAGATGGATGGGAGCACCTACAGATGATTATACTAATTTATATTATGGTGGACAATTATTAAGTGCTTCTAAATTTGATAGTTGGAATCAACATAATTTAGTAAATACTATTCCACCTCATATTAGAGATAATACTCAAAACGATAAATATGTTTTATTCGTTGAAATGATAGGTCAATATTTTGATGGAATATGGGCTTATATAGATAGTATTACTGATATTAATGAAGCATACAGTGGATTAAAAGATGGTATATCTAAAGATTTAGTATTAAATCAGTTGACTTCAAGAGGTATTAGTGCCTATGATCAATTTGCTAATGCTCCTTTATATGAATACCTTATTGGTGACGATGGATCAGGAGCGTTTGAATATAGCCCTACTGATGGGTCAACTTTAATTTCTGCTTCTAATGCACCTATTCCTAAAGGTGATATTGCAAAAGAAATTTGGAAAAGATTATATCATAATTCATCATATCTTTTAAAAACAAAAGGTACTGAACGTGGTTTAAAAGCATTAATTGCTTGTTATGGTATTCCTGAAACAGTTCTTCACGTTAAAGAGTATGGAGGTCCATTAGTAGATAAAACAGGGTTTAGAACATTTAGTTACCAAAAAGAAAGCAAAATGTATAAGGCCAACTCTGATACTTCTTATATACTAAGTACAGTAGATGATGATTTGGCAAGTTCAGGTCCTGTTAAAACAGTCCAATTTAGACACCTTCCTCCTACTAACTACGCTGGGACTTTTTACGACATAGCTATATTTAATAATAATTCAATAGTAACTCCTTCAGAACCTTCAGACATTGCTATTTGTATATCTCAAAGTATTGATAACACTATATTAAACTCAGGATCTTTTGCTCATCTAGTATTAGTGTCAGGTTCTAATACACCTATTGTTGCAGGTGATAGAATAAAAACCCAATCAGCTAGTTCTTTAGGACCTATATTAAATGGTGATGTTTGGAATATATCTGTAAGATTTAACAGTGGTTCTAGTGAAGGTAATACTATAGAGGCATACGCTACTAATACTACTTTTAATAAAAACACTCATATACTTTCATGTAGTATAGATGCTACTGGTTATTTTGAAGACCAAAAAGATGGGCTTTCAAATCCTACACAAATCAGAATAGGACCCGGCAGTTCAGCTACTACTGTTTATCTTGCAGGTGGTACTTCAGGTAGCTTCCAAGAGTTTAGAGCTTGGAGTGAAAAACTTACTTTAGATACTATTATAACTCAATCATTATCACCTTTTAATTATAATGGTAATACTATAAGTTCGAGTTATGAATCTTTAATGTATAGGCATCCTTTAGGTTCTACTAATAAAACTGAATTTGGATCTTCTAAACCCAACTATGCCCCAAACTCAGATTTTTGGAATCTATTCACTGTCTCTTTGGCTACTACTTCGGACACAGATATTATTTCTATAGAAGAAACCCACCACCTTACAACTCCTGATACAGTGGGTTCGGGAATGGTATCAGATAAAGTAAGAATTGATAATGGAACGTTTGATGATAATTTCTTAGATCCATTTATTTCGGTTGAAACTTCACCCCAAGATAGACAACCTTTAGATTATTCAGATTTAGGTGTATTTTTCTCGCCAACTTTTGAGGTTAATGAAGATATTATTTATACACTAGGTGGATTTAGATTAGATGACTATATAGGAGATCCAACGCATTATACTTCTGGTAGTTATCCTGATTTAAAGACCTTAAGAGATATATATACCCAAAAATTAGATAAAAAATTAGGAATAGGTGATTATATAAGAACGATACAATTTTTTGATCATACATTATTTAAAATGATTAAAGAATTTGTTCCTGCAAAAGCTAATCTAAAAACAGGTTTAGTTATTGAACCTCACTATTTAGAAAGGACAAAAATTGCAGGTACAAACGTTGACTATGAACAATTACCTGAACATTTAGCAAGATATACTCCCTCAGGATCAATAAGTTCTACATATGAGTCTTTCCCTGATGTACTTATTGATGTTGTAGATTATATTGAAGAAGGTAGCTATAGCACAGCTACTGAAAACGTAGCACAGACGTTAAGAAAAAGTAGATATTATAGTTTAAGATAATGGCAAGAAAAATTAATTTAAAAGCATTATACAATACAGGAGAATTAGATATCCAATTAGCTGCATTTACTGTTGAAGATACTGGTGGAGGCTCAGATGGAGTAGCGTCAATAATTGATGGTGATTCTAGCACTACATTAAGTTTACAACTAGATGATAACGCTATTCTTTCTTATAATTATGTAGCATTAGTTTTTTCTAATCCTATTCAAGGTAGAAAATTTAGATTTAAAACTAAAACCTTAAGTAGTGATACGCTTTATATTGTTGCTGGTGATTCTAATACTCCTAGTACTCTAACAGGTTTTTATACTTCTCCTTTTAAAACTATAGATCCGAATACCCCGGCAATTGAGACTATTTTTGATTTCGATACTAATAATAATGCTATAACTACATTAATGTTAGGTATAGCAGATACTCCTGGTGGGGGTGACTCATATGTTTATGAAGTTGAACTTTATATTCTTGAAGAAGCTGATCCTTATGAATTTAATGACTCAGTTTTAACAACTAAAGCTTGGAATTCATCACGTTATGATGGTAGACAGTTAGAAGGGGCTGTGGTTAATGAATTTAGATCTGGAGATACTACTTATGGTAAAACTCCTGTTCTTCAAAATTATACAAGAAATATTTATATTGGTAATAGATTAATAGGAAGCGAAAATGGTGGTGATGATAATGATATTTTAGCTATACCAGGATATTCATACATTTCTACTAATAGATACCTTACGATAAATGATGATCTTTCTATTACTGATGTTAGATTAGATAATTTTAAAGAAGGAAGTTGGACTACACTTAGAGGTTTTTATCAAAGCTTTAACGATGATCTTAAACATAAAACTTTATGTCAAATAATTCCATTTGATGATAGTATTAAAGCTTCATTAAAACAAGAATATAAAATCTATTCTAATTTAGGATTATTTAAAAAAATAGTAAAATTTGGTCCTAAACCTGGATTAACTTTAGGGATAGACACAGCTTTAAACCAAACAAGTTCATATTTAATATCTACCCAAAAACCAGAAGATGGTGGGGGTAATCAGGCAGATAACACAGATATTACATTTGGTTATTGGCCTAGTGAAGGTGATGATATCCCCGGTGGAACATCAGCGGGAACCCCTGAAACTCGTTATAACTCAGGGATGGTCCCTACTATATATAATAGAGAAGAATTATTAAAATTTTATACGGGATCCTTTTATGGTAGTTCTTATACAATAGATTTTGGGGATGGTTATGAAGATCCAGTTAGTTATATAGGAGGAACTTCAGATTTTGTTAGTAATTCTTCATTGGGTTTATTCTTAGATGATTTAGCTAAATATGCTGTAGATACTTTAGATAGTGATGATCCTAATGCTTTTAGGGATAAAGAAAATAGACGATTTTTTGTTTCTTTCTGTGAAAGTGGTTCGGATACCCCTATTATATTAGGTAGACAAGGTACTATAAGTAGTTCATTAGAAGGCAGTTTTACTCCTAATACTGATATTACTGATTTTTCAACAGCACAAGTAGTGGGTGTAAGTACATCTCTTATAGGTGACCAAGGATTACAACCCGCCCAACAATTAAATACAGGCAGCGTATCAAACCCTGACTACGGCCAACAAGGTTATGGATTACCTAAATTAAGAATTAAGAACCAACTTATTCAACATTACAATAGTAACAAATACCCTACAGACACTGATTTTGTGTCGGGATATATATCAGAACAACCAACCCTTGGATATGCCCAATCCCCAGAAGTATTTGCTACAGGTAGTATTATTATTACAAGATGTGACATAACACAACCTAGTATATTGATTAATTTAAAAAAGAATGAAGAATTACCCAATGATATAGGTAATAAACCATTTATAATAGTTCCTCATAATTTACATCCTTTTATTAAAGAAAATTTAATTTATTTTTTAATAAAAGCTGGACTTGATATAGGAGATAGAAAATTATTACCTGGACTAAATCAATCTAAAAGATACCCTGATAGAATAGGATGGAAACCACCTAAACCTGCTCCTACTATTGTATTAGAGGAAGAAAGAGAAGCTAAAACCCGAGTAATTCCTGAACAACGTAGACTTTTGGCCAGGCAATTAGCAGAACAAAATAGAAGACGCCGTTTAGAAAAACTTAGAGAAGAAGAAGAAAACCAAAGACGTAAAAAACGTCAATCAAAAAGAGAAGATAGACAAGAGGAAAGAAAAGAAAAGAAAAAACGTCGTGAAGAAAGAAAAGAAAATCGCAGTGAAAATAGGCAAGAACGTCGTGAAGATCGGAGAGAAAATAGGAGAAATAGAAGAAGAAATAGATAATATATATTTATAAACAAAATAAATTTAAATGGGATATTTAGATAATTCAAGCGTTATTGTAGACGCTATATTAACCAAAAAAGGCCGTGAACTTTTATCAAGACAAGACGGATCCTTTGAAATTACTCAATTTGCTTTAGCAGATGATGAAATTGATTACACATTATATAATGAAAATCACCCGAATGGGTCCGCTTATTATGGTGAAGCTATTGAAAATTTACCACTAATTGAAGCTATCCCAAATGAAAATAATACTATGATTTCTAAATTAGTTACCTTACCTAGAGGTACTACTAAAATCCCAGTATTGAGTTTGCAATCTACAAATATTAACGTAGGAAGATCAGCTAATTTTACAATTACACCTACTACACTTAATTTTGATACCACAACGGAATCAGAATATTCATTTACAATCGCAGATAGAAGATTAATCCAAGCGGGTAATACAACAGGAGGAATTGGTGGTACTACTACTCAACAGAATGTTCCATTCACAGGCACTGCTTTATCTCAAACTTTTGTCGGTCAATCATTCACAGGTACTGCATTAGCAGGAACTACATTATTTGGCAGCAATACTGCTTTAGCTACTTCAATTATAATAGTTGGTTTAGATACAGGTGCTAGAGCAACAGTAACATTAACAGTAAGAAAAAATTCAAGTGCAGGAACTACAGCAGCTGCTCAAGCTAGATCCTCATTCTAATAAATAGATCAATATGGCAACTTTTACATTTTTTGAAAACGGAGATACAGTAGATTCTATAGATAGAGTTTATACTAGTGCATGGTCAGGTGGTGAAAATGACTTAGCAACTTTAGGATTTTACTCTTCAAGTACCCAATATACTACTACCTCATCTACTTCAAGTGGTGCGTTTTATATGGAAATCTATCATAAAAACCCAGACACAGACACAACTGCTGAAGTTCAATTTTCTATAGCTTATGGAAATAAAGCTGGTAGTGGTTCTTTAAATTTTTCATCTGGAGTAGGTGGTGAAGGATTTAGCGCTGCTAAATCAATTTATAATCAATATAGAAATCTAGTCTTTGGTGGTGATGAAACCCAAAATTTTAGTTTTGATGGGTATACTCCTGATGATATTTATATAATTAATGTTAATAGAGCTAGATACAAAAATGCCCTTAGACTAGGTAATTTAGCTTTAAATATTGAACAACTTGAACTTACTGATGATTCAGTTACTACTTCAGGATCGGCAAATGCTATTAGAGCAGGTGTCGGAAGAGAATTTAATTTAGTATCCGGTTCTAACGGTGTAAGACTCGGTACTAGTAACACATATGTTACTAATAGTGGTTCATTTGGTTATGTTTATCCAGATGCTGGGTTTATTATTTTAAATGCTGATGCCCTAGACGCTGCAGTAGCTGATGGTGGTGCTAATTTAGGAACAAATGTTAATTCTAATACTAATGGTAAAAATCCTATTAAATTGCAAGACGCTTTAACTGCAGGTAATTCATTTATATTAGATGCTCAAGAAGATATTGCTAGTAAATATTATTTTATTAGAGTTAAAAATACTGAATTTAATTATACTACAAATGATTCATTCACTGAAGACGATGGTACTTTAAAATTTGACTCTATGATTGATAACCCACAAACATATATTACGACTGTTGGTTTATATAATGATAACCAAGATTTGTTAGCAGTTGCTAAAATGAGTCAACCGCTACCTAAAGATTTTACTAAAGAAGCGCTTATTAAGGTTAAACTTGATTATTAATGCCTGGTATATTTAAAAAGCTCAGTGCGAATGACATAAAAATAACACCTTTTGAAGCTCATAAACGGTATTCTAGTACTAATTTGAGCTCAATTGGTGTTAGTACTGACTTTATTTCTTGGGCTCCTTATAATAAATTTTATTTTAAAGATGGAAATAGAAAATATTTCCAATTAGATAAATTATATTATAGAGATTATATTAGAGAAAGAGCTCATCGATTAGAATTAGATGATGCTACTTATACTACTCAAGAAAGAAGGTTATATCAATATGCTAATGTTATAAGCTTACCTCAAAGAAATTTTGGTAATGAAGTTCAACCAGGAACTTTTATAGTTAGCTGTTCATATGCTAATGAACAATTTTATATTCAAGATGATAGTTTTGGGAATCTTTATGATGTAAATTTAGGTAGAGATAATTTCCCAAATGAAGATTATAGAATTCTTTATTTAGGTCCTACTCAAGCTTTTAAGAGAATTGATTTAAATATAGACTACGAAACAGGAAATAAATATGTAAATTCACCTTTTAATGATGGTTATATTCGTACAGTATATGATGATTCATATTTTTTAAATGAAGTTGAATTTGATAAAGTAATTTTTACTACTAGTAGTAATTCAGGATTTTACTCACTTCAATCTAATAATTCTTTATCTACTATAAAAATCCCTCATCAACCTCAATTTAATTTTGAAACTGAGGATGATTTTACTATTAATTTTTATTACGATATAACTGGTATAGATAAAATTAACAGTAGTGTAAGTAGTGATTATTATATATTATCTAAAGAAGGAACCAAATATGTTCCTATATTACCTTCTGAGGGAACCCAGCATACATCTTTATCAACTACTGGTTCTGCTAAAATAGGGACGGCACCCGCGGGGCCACAATTTCCTTATAGAATATATTATAAAGGTAATTATCCTGCTGCTGATACAGCATCAATATTTTTTGAAAGATCAGACGGAGATACAACTCAATTTGTATCAGCTTCATTTTTTACTAGCGGATCTTCAGAAATACAAAAATTTGTTTCTTGTAAAAATGATAATGGAACCTTAAAACTTCAAATTAATAATGAAACCGAAGTTAGTTCTTCGGGGCAAAATTCTCCTACATTAAATAAAACATGCTCTAATAAAGCTAATATTGCTTTATATGCTAAAATTAATCCTAATAATTCTTTATCTAATAGGATTGGTATTGGGGCTGGGAAAATCAGTCAATTAATGATGTGGAATCAGGCTTTATCTGATGCTGAAAGAACTAATGTATCTCAATCAATTGTAGGAACCCCTAAT
>Ga0208162_1000633_pt1 | contig 19599 bp, 31 predicted proteins | sample CB_VirMetaG_4_FD_184539 | JGI IMG/M metagenome (GOLD analysis project Ga0208162, IMG submission 184539) | Freshwater to marine saline gradient viral communities from Chesapeake Bay - CB_1508_1M Viral MetaG (SPAdes) (version 4) | ecosystem: Environmental > Aquatic > Marine > Coastal | place: USA... | reverse complement strand
TTGAACAACTACGTGCAATTAAACGTATTGATTGGGATGAAATCTTTAAAGAGAATCTTGTTCGTGTAGAATAATATTGGAAATAGTTATTTGTAATGCAGCTAGATAACTTCCTTAAGTCCAAAGTAAGATGGCACTTGGGATATAATCAAACATCAGTTCCTGCTGGTGATCTGGCACGACTTGAGGAAGCACTTAGCAACATTCAAGATTCCTATTGGTACTCTAAAATTGTTGAGCAGCTTACGCGCTGCGATGAAGCAGAAAAGCGTACTGATATGACAGGTAGTGTCAATAACGACATTACCCCTGCAGCTCGCCGTGAAAACATTGCTGGTGACGTTGACCGTACTATCAGCACAACAGATTACAAAGATACGTTAAAAGCGTGGACACAGATCTACATGTATGAGTGTGATCGTCTTGCTCTGCATCTTTACGTTCCAAACTACCGTAATCCAGAGCAAGCACGTTATCGTTTTAATAGAGAAGGTGCTGAGTTTATTCAAGCTTTACCGGGTCCAGCTGATGTTGCTGTTGGTACCAGGATTTATTTTGCTAACGAGGTTAGGTAATCATGGCAAATCCAACACAAGAGTATTATAAAAATTTGCTTCAAAAACCTGAAATAAGAAGTTTTTTAAACACAATTTCATATGCAGAAGGGACTCCAGGAACAGCTGGTTATCAAACAATGTTTACTGGTAAACAGTTTGATCCTTCTAAAGGTTGGAAACATCCTAGAGAAATTCAAAGAGGTGGTGGATATGCTAGTGATGCAGCAGGAAAATATCAGTATTTAAGTACAACCTGGGAAGGAGTTCAAAAAGAATTAGGACTTCCTGATTTCTCCCCACAATCTCAAGATATTGGTGCACTGCATCTTTTAAAAAGACGTGGCGCTCTTGATCCTTTATTGAAAGGAGATGTTACAACTGCAATTTATAAATCTGCGCCAGAGTGGGCTTCCTTGCCCACAGCCAAAGGTGGTAGTTATTATGGACAACCATCTAAGTCTTTAAAAAGTCTTCAAGATTATTATCAGAAACAACTTGGCAAGCCTATTGCTGCTTATCCTCAAGGGGCAACTCAAGCAGGACAGCAACTTAAACCTTCAGAAGCACAGCAAACTGTTTCCACTCAAACAACTGGACAACCAATTAACATCAACTTAATTGTTCCTGGAGAAGTAGCACAGAAAGGAACCAAGGATGATTTTGGTTCTCAGTTTTTAAGATACTATATTGGTAAAGGTCCTGAGACACCTCAAATGTCTACAGGACTTAAAATTGATCCTATAGCGCTACTTACGCAAACTGCATCTGGCTCTACAAATTATTTTGGTTGACCATGGCAAAGAACAAAATGCCTCCTGAGCTTCTTGAACACTTTAAGAAAAAAGCTGCTAAGAAGGAAGGGAAAGATATAGAGACAGATGAAAACAAAAAAGAATCTGATAACTCACGTCGCAAAGAAGCTTTAAAAAAAGCTCGTTCTAAGATAGAAGAAAAGAACAGTAAACATCGTGACAAGCAAAAAGAAGCTGGTCAAGAACGCTCTTAAGCAGCCTGAATTTTTTAATCCAGAAGAAATCATGTACATGCAGTTCTGGTTAACAGAACACAAGCGTCAAAAACAGATTAAAAAATTAAAGAAGCAGTACGACGCTTAATTGCGCTAAAATAAATTTAACGACAAGATAGTACATTGGCAAGTTCCAGCTCAAACAAACAACCAATGATGTTGGATCGTCCAGCATCTTCCAGCACGCTTCTAACTGTTGCTTCGGGTCAGCTTTTTGCAACCAGCTTAATTCCTACAGCACTTGGTAATGCAACAAAGATTTTTGATGTTGACTCTTCGTTAACTAATACATCTATTGGCGGTGCGTATATTGATGAAATTTATATTCGTTATACCAAAGACGTTAATATTTATATTGATGCAAAAACTGCTTTAGCAGGAACATATACACAATCTGGCACAACAGATGTTGTTGTTACTGCATCAAATCATAATTTAAAAGTTGGCCAAAGTGTTTACTTAGACTACACAAGTGGTACTGCTGTTGATGAAACCGCAACTGTAACAGCAATTACGTCTACAACATTTACTGTTACAAGTGCAGGCACTTTATCTACTTCTGGAAACGTAAACATTTACAATCCAATTGACATTTGTTTTTATGCTGTAAACTCAGGAACAATTACAAATACAAATCAATTTTTTCCATTGTTTGTTATTAATATTGAGAGTGTAGCTGCCGATCAATCTTATAGCTTAACACTTAAAGAAAAACTTCCTTTAGTTAATCATCCTGTACCACACGCTGGTGCAAATTTTGGAAGTGCAAACAATGAAGTAGCGCCAAAAATGCGTGGTCTTATGCTGCCAAGGGGAACAGCTCTTTATGCTGCTGTTAGCGGAACCACTGCATTAACTAATGGTTTCTATGTCAATGTCCAGGCCGGATACTATTGATCGCCAACAAGATCAAATTAATTGGCAATTAGCTGTTAACTTGGCAAATAATTGGCGCAGGATGATGAATCAACCTGAAGTAAAGTACCCATATCCAGGCAGACCAGACGAACCTTTAAGTATCAATGCCCCGTAAAAAACAAAGTTTTGGCGGATCCTTTGATGCTAGCTTCAAAGGATTTGATGATGTAAGTAAAAAAAGTAAAAAGAAATATGACCTTGGAGATGATGATCCTTATAAGTTCACACCAGATGATTACTCTGTAACCAGTCGGATTAGGTTTTATGATCATGACAGCCTCTGGTCAAGATGGAGGCGTGGTTACGATTTATATTGTATTACCCAAACATACTTAGGATCAAATGCCACCGAACGCAACACCCGTGGCGACTTCAGGATGTATGTTGCTTTCCAGCAGTTTCCTGGTGTTTTTATTCCTGCACGAGTATTTACATTTCCAAGTAGTAATCCAGAAATTGGAGAGCAGATGGTTGCTGTTCGTGATACAAATAGCTTTAGCTTTTATAACTTTGGTTTACCTATCCAAAGTGTTCGTTATCTAACAGCACCCAGCTCTGGCACCTACTCCCAAACTGGGACAACTATTACCGTCACATTAAATGAGCACGGCTTGTATCCAGGGGAATCTGTTTACCTTGTTTTTACTTCAGGTGGGGGGATTAATGAAACACTGACAATTATATCAACAACATTAAATACATTTACCTGCACAACATCGGCTGCCGTTACTACTGGTGGCAATGTTCAAGTTCGGCAGAATACAACATTTGATAATTCAGTGTGGACAGAGATGCGTGTTGCTTTACGTTTCTTGCCAACACCTGTTAACTTCTTTGCTGGTGAAAGGTTAGCAGATCGCGTCATTGAACGTGATCCAGGTATTGTTTTCAATTACTCACAAACTGGTACAACAATTACAGTTAACTGTTCTTCTGTCCACGGCCTTTCTACTGGTAATGAAGTTTTATTAGTATTCTTTAGCGGTGTTTCCATCCCAGGTTTATATGATGTTACTGTCACGAGTTCAACACAATTTACCGTTACATCTGTAGCACCAGCAACAACCTCTGGCGCTGGCGTTTTAAGTAGGAGGATCCGTGGTTACAATTACAATGATTATGTAGGTTATACCGTTACAGGTGTTGACATTACAACCAATGAGATTTTATTTCAACGTGATGATAGCTACGGTAATCGTATTTTTGACCCTGAAACAGGGTTACCTGCCGCTCAAGGTATTACAAAAACAATTACGCCAGCACATCGAGGCTTTGAAGTCGGGCGCTACTTAACAACCGAGATTCGCTATCAATGTACCTGCCCAGATTTTTTGCGCCGAGAAAACTATAACTTTTACAAAGATTCTTCTAAGAGTAAATTTCCAAGAACACCAGCAGATATTGTTAAACCCGGTCAACGTTTAGATCGTGATGGCAATGTTGTTGACACTAGAGACGACATTGGTGTTTATAACGATTTTGGTTATGTCCCTGTTAATAACTTTTATGAACTCCCTGGCTATGAAGATACAGCAGCTTTTTCATATCCCAATCTTCTTTACTATCAAGCCAGGTGGTGTAAACATATCTACGCTGCAATGTGGTCTGTTGTTCATGATGAAGGTAACGATCCAATTAATCTCAATGCACGTTATGAACAAACAGGTGGACCTAATATTACAGTCAATGCAGAAGGTCATGGTTTAGGAGTTAATACCAGGATTGAATTAGAGTTCACAAGTGGAAACGCAATCTCTGGTGAGTACACAGTTACGCAGGTTATTGACAACAATAATTTTGTTATTATTTACCCATTCAGTCAAACTACAAGTGGTTATTGCAAAGTAAGGAATCTCCGCAATCACGAGTATGTTAATACGTGGCTTCTAGAACCTAGTGACCAACCTATTGGCGATGCCTTAATTAAGTTCTATGAACGACTGACCAAAGAAAATGAACGTACAAAAGAGCAAGCAGAACGTCTTGCTATGATGAATTACGGTATGCCTTGGACTGGCGCCAGAGAAATTACAGGTGCGCGTAATCAACCAGAACAGGTTGGTAACTTTGATGCCAATCTTGTTAGCATGATGATGACAGACAATATCAAAAGAGAAGGCGATGAATTAAATCGTGATGGTATAGCAGTTAATACAACAACAAATATGTTGTTGATGATGAATAAAGTATTTAATATTGACCAAACCTTGATTCAAGATACCAAGATTGGTATGCTGGATCAACCCTTGACAGACTATACAAGTGATTTCCAATTTGGTGAAATTGATGGTGGTAAATACCTAAACGGACAACCAGTTCCATCAGGAGTTAGCAGTACATTGGATTGTACGACCTATGATCCGTTTGTTCTGCAGGTCATCATTGTTGATGCTGGTATCTATCTGAATACTTAAAATGACAATTCAAATTCTTAGCAGGCGTTCCAGCCTTCTTAATGACAGACCGTTTCCAATCCGTATTGGTGATGGTGAGCTAGCTGTAAACCTTAATCCAGCAGATCCTGGTCTATACTTTGCTGATAGTACAGGAGCACCTTCTACAGGACTCATTAAGGTTGGTCCAGTACACGTAGACTCAACACCACCTAACGCAGCTCCTACAGGCTTTACAAACCTTTCTAAGGGTGAGCAGTGGTTAAATACAACAGCGAGTCCTATTCTTAATATCCATGATGGAACCTCCTGGCAACAACCTAAAGCAGTTGCTTCTGTTAGCTCTGGTTCTTTCCCCGCTAGCCCTGTTAACGGTCAGCTTCATTACGATGAATCTGTTACAACTTTATATATCTATCGAACATCTACTTCCAGTTGGACTGCAATTTAATTCTTTGCTTGCTTGATCATGAACTCCCAGATACGATCTAACTTTTGATTAAGGCCATTCATTTCACGAATGAAGTCTTGTTTTAAGACGTAATCTCGAATCATATCTTCTTCTACATCATGGATTTTTTTTTCTAGCTCATTAAATTTCTTTTGAATTTTTTCGTTAAAGGTGTTCAATGCTCTACCTACACCAGTGAATGCAGCAAAAGCACTTGTAATTATTACAGCAATAATTTCAGGTGCCATTGTTTTTTCCGTTTATTTCTTCCTCTATTCTAAAGGATGTAACAACCTAGAATGAAGTGTAAGATTTATTGTTAAGATGACAGCAACTTATGAGGCCAATATAGAAGGCGCTCTTGAAGTTCTGCTTAAGTGTTAATAGTGTAACCATGGCCCGTGAACCTTACGCACCAAATTTCAAGGGGCTTGTTGATGCTCTTGATGAAACGGGAATCCTTGCGACACAAGGATTTGCAACATCAATTGCTATTGCATTAGGATAAAGTCATGGCAACTCAAGTACAATTTCGCAGGGGAACGACAGACGAGCACTCAGGTTTTACTGGTGCTGTTGGTGAAGTTACTGTTGATACTACAAAACAAACCTGTGTTATTCATGACAGTGTTCAAGTTGGTGGATACCCTTTATTAAGAGAGGATGGCACAAATTTTGCATTATCGCCAGGAGCATTAAATAGTTGTGCATTAAAATTTGCAGGAGATATTGATACAGGTATTATTAGTCCAAGTGCAAATCAACTTGCACTTGTTACAGGAGGAGTTGCCAGGATTACAATAGATTCATCTGGATCAGCCGCTTTTTCTGGTAACGTTTCAATTACAGGTGACTTGAGTGTAACCGGTAACTTTGATGCCAGAGACAACATTGCTCTTATTATTGCTTTGAGTTGATATGCCTCAAACATTTAAAGTCGAGACAAAAGCCGATGTCGTTACTGATGCAATTAGCAATACCAATTGCAATGTTTTAACGGCTGGAAGTAGTGCCACACTTGTTATCATTGGTGCACTTATTTCTAACAAAACAGTTGTTAGCGCTAATGTTGATTTGTATTTGGTAACAAATACTGGAGATGATGTTTATCTTGTAAGGAACGCACCCGTCCCCGCAGGCTCATCTCTTGAAGTTATTTCAGGCTCAAAAATTATTATGGAGTCAAGCGACGTTTTACGTGCTCGTTGCGATGCTGCAACAACGCTTGATTTAACTATCAGTTATTTAGAGCAAACCCCATAAAATGGCTTTAACAACAGTCTTGGACTTTGATAAAATTTATAAAAAGATTAATGATTTGCAGCAACAGGTTACTGAGTTAAGCAGCATTGTTGAAAAAAATCAAAAGCAAAACTTATCTAAGCAGGAAGATTACGATAAAGGATTTGAGCAACTTTTTTATCCTGAGTTTATTTTAAATGAAGAAGAAGAGTGTTGGGATGTAGTAAGAAAGAAAAGAGATTTTTTGCTGAAGTCTACTGACTGGGTTATGACCTCTGGCTGTACTTTACCTCAATCTGACTGGGCTAAATATCGACAACAACTTAGAGATTTGCCTCAAGTTTATGGATCTGCTAAACTAAAAGAAATTAAATGGCCAACGCTACCCAGCCTTACACCTAAAAAGCGCAGGTAAAAACATGGCATATATTGGTAATAATCTTCAGGTTGCTAACGAAAATTATCGTTTAATCGATGATATTAGCAGTGGTTTTGATGGTGTTACTACTACATTTGCATTACAAGTTAATAGTGCAACACCAGTTCCATTTCCAACAAATCCACAGCAATGTTTAATTTCTGTTAATGGTGTTATCCAGGAACCAGATCCAACCGGTACGACAGGATTTAATTTAGTAGGAACTGATATTGTTTTCAGCGCTGCTCCAACTGGTGGCCATGCATTTTTTGGTGTAATTCTTGCTGGTGCAGATTATATTACCGTTGGCTCTACATTCCCCGATGGTTCTGTTGGAGCACCATCAATTACTTTTCGTGATGATTTAGATACTGGTTTTTATCGTTCTGGATCAGGTACTGTTGGTTATTCTTCTAACGGTGTTTCAAGTCCTCTTGCATTTTTGAATTCAGTACAAACTTGGACCGCTGGTCAAAGTGCTGAAATCACAACATTAGTCGATGGCGCAACTATTACCCCTGACTTATCTAACAGCAATAACTTTACAGTAACGCTTGGCGGTAGCCGTACTATTGCAAATCCAACAAATATTGTTGCAGGTCAAACTGGATCTATTTTTATTGTTCAAGATGGAACTGGATCAAGAACTTTGAGCTGGGGAAGTTACTGGTCGTTTATTAATGGAACAGCGCCAACATTAAGCATTGCCGCTAGTGCTGTCGATAGGGTGGATTATATTTGTCGTACAACAACAGATATTCAAGCTGTTTTTACTGCTAACTATAGCTGATGTCGTTTTATAGCAATCTTCTTGGATCGGCTGGTGTAAACCAACCAACAACAACTTACGAAATTTCTAGATCTGTCAGGTTCAACAATAGTGACAGTGCCTACTTAAGTGCGACCTTCGGAACACCGACAGATCAAGATGTTTTCACTTTGTCCATGTGGGTTAAGCGTTCTGCGCTTGGAAGCACCCAACAGTTATTTGGCGTTTCAACAGATGACAGCTTTGGTTTTACGTCTGGCGATGCGCTGAGACTGACGTTTGGCAGCGGTGGTGCGATAACAACATTCACAACAACAGCGTTATTTCGTGATCCTTCGGCGTGGTATCATATCATGTGGGTGCAAAATGGTACCTCGCATACTTTGTATGTGAATGGTACAAGTGTCGGAACGGTGACCGCGACTAGTAATATATTTAACACTGCCGTAGCTCATCAAATCGGAGCAGGCAATACAACTAATTTTTTTAACGGATATTTGGCTTATATTCATTTCATTGATGGGCAGGCTAAAGCACCTGGTGCTTTTGGAGCAGATGACAACAACGGCATCTGGCAGCCTATTGTTTATGTAGGTAACTATGGGGCAAATGGGTTCCAACTGGAAATGGACGATAACAGCACCGCCGCCGCATTAGGGACGGACACTAGTGGGAATGGGAATACGTGGACCGTTAACAATATCAGCGTCACCGCTGGTGCAGGTAACGACAGCCTCGTAGACTCCCCCACTAATGGCACCGAGACGGATACAGGCGTGGGTGGTGAGGTGAGGGGGAATTATTGCACGTTGAATACGGTGGTTGGAGGCGCTAATGTTTCGGACATTACTTTTTCAAACGGGAATTTAGAAGCTACATGGGCCTCAGGAGGGCCAAATTATGCTGTAGCATTGGGAACTATTGGCGTCTCTTCTGGTAAGTGGTATTGGGAAACGACAATTGCTGGAGCCAGTAATTTTTGGATATTTGGAATTGCAGCTGCCACATCTTCTTTGACGAGTTTCATCGGTGCAGAAGCATCTAGCTACAGTTATTACAGTGTAAACGGCCAAACTTACAACAACAATAGTAGTACGGTTTATGGCAATACTTACACAACCAATGATGTAATAGGTGTCGCTTTAGACCTTGATAATGGAAAGATTTTCTTTTCAAAAAACGGCACTTGGCAGAACAGTGGAAGTCCCACTGGCGGCACAAACGCAGCTTATACGGGTTTAAGTGGCACATTTTTTCCTGCATATTCCGAAGGAACAGCCAACGCGGATTCCGCATATATTTGCAACTTCGGCCAACGCCCCTTTGCCTACACCGCACCCAGCGGTTTCAAGGCGCTTTGCACGACAAACCTGCCCGCACCCACCATTGAAAATGGCTCCACCGCCATGGACGTGGTGACTTATACGGGCAACGGGAGTACACAGAATATTTCCGGGTTTGGGTTCTCGCCTGATTTTGTGTGGATCAAGAACCGCGCTCAGGCCGACAACCACAAGTTGCTGGATACCGTTCGCGGCGCAACTAAAGAGCTTGAAAGCAATACGAGTGATGCTGAAGTCACTAACGCTGCTGGCCTGACTGCATTCAACTCAGATGGTTTTGATCTCGGAGCTGATGCTGAGTACAACACCAGCACTGAAACCTACGTTGCCTGGTGCTGGGACGCCGGTTCATCTAATTCAACCAACACAGATGGCTCCATCTCTAGTCAGGTGAGGGCTAACGCTAGTGCGGGGTTCTCGATTGTTACTTATACCGGCAATGGTGTTGCTGGAGCCACTATAGGGCATGGTTTAGGTGTTGCTCCTGAAATGATTATCGTCAAAAACAGAGATCAAGCAGATGCGTGGCAGGTTTATCATGCAGCAAATACAGCAAATCCTGAAACCGATTATTTGGTACTCAATACAACGGCGGCAACTGCTGATGCTTTAGATCGCTGGAATGATACTGCCCCAGGGGCATCAGTATTCACTTTAGGTGATGGTGTAGAAGTTAATACAAACACTGAAGACTATGTTGCATATTGTTTCACAGGAGTTTCCGGGTACAGTACGAGTTTCAGTTATACAGGCAATGGAAACCCAGATGGCCCTTTTTCGTACTTAGGATTTTTGCCCAAATTGATCCTGATTAAGTGCTCTAGCACGACAAGAAATTGGGTGTTACTTGATACCGAGCGAGAAGGTTACAACGTGGATAACAATCCATTGCTCCCCAATCTCACCAATGTCGAAGCCACAACTAATCTACTGGATATTACCAGTAACGGATTCAAGCTGCGTTCTACAAATGTTAATGTAAACGTAAATGCAGCCACGTATGTAGGCTATGCGTGGGCAAAAAGTCCGTTCCAGTTTAGTAGGGCACGCTAACCCCAGTAGTGAACAAGACTTCTAGGTTGTCTTGAACTATCTAGAAATTCCAAAATGTTGCTTCAAGCCAACATCTTAACAGCTTAGCAAGAGCTTTTACTTGTTTTTAAACCAGTATTTGTTGATTGGGTTACAATAAAAATACTAAACAACAACTTTTATGTTTCTTCTTGAAGGAAAGCCCCTGGCACCAGGTCGTCCATTTGTGACATCTGACGGAACTCAATACCCTGCGAACTGGCTGCGTCTTGCTTCCAAAGAACAAAAAGAAGCCATTGGTATTACAGAAGCTCCTGATCCACGTCTATATGATCAACGTTTTTATTGGGGATACTCAGAAACTGGTAAGTTAATTGAAAAAGATCTTGATCAATTGAAAACTCAGTGGATTTTCACTATTAAACAGACAGCAAACTCAATGCTTTCTCAGACAGATTGGATGGTTATTCGTTCTTCCGATCCTTCATCTGATAAAGTTTTATCTGAAGAAGTAAAACAAGAACGCTCCACCATTCGCCTGAAGAGTGACGAAAAAGAAGAAAAAATTAACGAGTTTACAACTGTTGGTGAATTAGCTGCTTTTGTAACCAGTGCTGAATATTATTCTTGGAGTTAGCCTGAAGAGGTTTTTGATAAAACAACTGCATCAAGTACGTTTACTGCAACAACTTTATTTTCGGGTTTATCTGAAGATACAATTACCTTTGACTACAGTGCAACAAATTCAGGTATTTCCGGAGCAACGGTTTTTGATTTACACTGATAGTAGAGTTAGATACTATCAATGAAGATCTCGTCTGAAGGTCTGAATTTAATTAAAGATTACGAAGGATTACGCTTGGAAGCATATTATTGCCCAAGTGGAATCCTTACAATTGGATATGGTCATACTGGACCTGATGTATGGGTTGGTATGATTATTGCAGAATCAGAAGCAGAGCGTTTATTGCAGCAAGATCTTGTTAAGTTTGAAGATGGAGTTAAGGAATCTATTACAGTTCCTTTAAATCAAAATCAATTTGATGCTCTTGTTTCATTTACATACAATGTTGGGATAGGTGCTCTTCAGAATTCAACATTTAGAAAACGATTGAATGCTGGTGAAGATCCAAATAAAGTAGCAGAAGAAGAATTACCTCGTTGGAATAAAGGCGCTAATGGTCCTCTCCCTGGCCTGACACGACGCCGTGAAGCAGAAGTAAAACTCTTCACCCTGGAAGAGCGCATTGTTGAACTTTGCAGCAATTACAACACCTGGCTAAAGAAAAAAACAGTTGCTTCTTCTAAATTAAAATCCAATGAAAAAGCTAAAGTAATTAAAGGACGTTGTTATAAATCTTGCAAGATTGTTAAATCAGAACATAACCACACGCTTGTTCAGTTTCCTTATGGCATGGGAACCTGGTGGGTTTATAACGAACATTGGGATGGATTAAAAGAAAACAAAGATCAAAGTAAAAATAACCTGGGTTATAAAGTTCTTAATGTCCCTTATCAATCCCAGCGAGATAACTTCACTCAATGGTGGCGCACTTGTTACAGCTCTTCCTGTGCCATGGCTTTGATGTATCTCAAACCCGGTGCAATCAAAGGTGATGACCAATACCTATCAGAGGTACTTAAAATTGGCGACACTACCAGTAGTGCAACTCAAATCAGAGTTTTAGAAAAGTTTGGCTTGAAAGCCACATTCCATCAAAATGGCACCCTAAGTAAGCTGCGCGGCCTTATCTCTGCTGGCATACCAGTCCCTATTGGAATTCTCCACAAAGGCCCTTCCTACGCCCCTCAAGGCTTTGGGCATTGGATCTGTGCTATCGGCTATAATGAAGATCCAAAGCTCCCTGGTGGCGGAATCTTCATTGTTCATGATCCCTTTGGTGATCTTGATAACTATTCAGGCAATTACGAATCTACAAACGGTAATGCTCTACGCTACAGCTTTCAAATGATTAACCAACGTTGGACCTGCGAAGGACCAAAGTCTGGCTGGTACATGGATCTGAGTGAAAAGTGATGTAAACTTCTTTTAGTTCTCCAGTCATCATGGAACCCGTTATCCAAAAACTAGAAACCAGTCTTAAAGAGCAGCTAAAGTCTTTTGGCGAACAAATCAAAGTTGCCGAAGAAAGTTTGATTCGCACCAAAGAAGGTTACTTGAAAGTACAAGGTGCTCTTGAGATCATGGATATTCTTAAGAAAGAAATCAATGATCAGGAGATTAAGGCATTATCTGAAGGTGAAGTGTAATGTTAGAAGAGTTTACGAGAGGGCGTTTTAAAGCATTAGAGCTTCTTTCTGATTATTTAAAACAACCCTCTCGTGAATTAAGACTTGATGCAATTGCTTCTAATATTGATCAAGATGATTTACGTTGGGTCACCGAACGTTTTCATTACTACGCTCTAAAGATCCTAGAAGAAGTGGAGGATCAAGTAGAACGTGAAAAGCAATCGGGGTAGTAGGGATCGAACCTACGACCTTCTCTTCCCAAAAAAGACGCGCTACCTCTGCGCTATACCCCGAATGGGAGCGACAGGACTTGCACCTGCACGGTCAATGACCAACGCATTTTAAGTGCGTCATGCCTACTAATTACATCACGCTCCCATGCAAGCCAACTATAGCAGGAGACAGGTCTGTGCACAATAACCTTGTGGTAAGGAATCATGTACTCCCATGTTCCATACAGAGAATGAGTTTTTACAGAACTTAATTGTTCTGAGTCCCAAGCTTGCAAGAAAGAAGTTTCGTGAAAGTATATTTGAATCCTGGGGTTGGAAATGTATGTACTGTGATAAGCAACTCTGTAAAGATACTGCCACCATTGATCACATCAAACCTAAGTTCAAAGGTGGGAAGTCAACTCGAAACAACATGGGAGCTTGCTGCACGCAATGTAACTCCAATAAAGGTTCACGTTTAGTTGAAGATTATTACAATGAAACGCATCCACATTACTCAGAAGCTAAGGCGAGTAAAATAAAAGAATGGGTTGAGCAGAATACGCTCTCTTTAAACTTAAGCTCTAGTAACACCGAAGCAACGCCATACCTCTGTCATGATGTATCAATCGGATGGATTGCAAAATAAAAGAGATCCTAATGTTTTTTTAGGTAATTTTGCTGAAGGAATTATTGAAGATATTCAACGTGCACGTAGGCGTACTCCTGGTGACTATGCACTTAAAGGTGTACCAGGAGGAATGGAGATCAAAGATGAAGAACGAAGGAAAGATTATATATAATGGCGGATCACAAAAAAGCCAAAAGAAAAGCACAGCTTCGTAAGGAAGATATGAAGTGCAACACACCCCGACGAGATGTGCAAGGTGGAAAAAAATCTGTTGTAAAAGCCTGCGAAGGAGGTAAAGAAAAAATCATTAGGTTTGGTGATGCCAACATGACAATCAAGAAGAGTGATCCAGAAAGGAGGAAAAGTTTCCGAGCACGCCACAAATGCGACGAGAAAAAGAGTAAACTGACAGCAGGTTATTGGAGCTGCAAAGCATGGTAGATCGTAGCAACAACATGACTCCTGATCAAAAGCAGACGTGTTACTGCCACTTGGTGCAGCTACTGCGTGATACCTCCTGCCTGTTGAACTTGACCTACATTGTCCACTGGAATGTAATGGGTAGTAAGTTCTACTCCATTCATAAACTAACAAAAAAGATCTATGAGGAGATGCAAGAAAGTCTTGATGTTATTGCAGAACACATCCGCTCTATGGACATCAAGACACCAACAACTGTTGAAGATCTAAATAATTCCTTAATGATTCCCCTGCCTGATAACTGCTTTGATCAAGATGGAATGATTGCTGCTCTGGCAACTAACTACAATAACATGGCAGCATCTTTTGAATTGCTTGCAGAAGAAGCTGAAGTGCTTCAAGATCAACTTACCTTAGATCTTGCTGTTGAACGCGGCAGGGCCTGCAAAAAACATCAATGGCTGTTAAAATCAAATCTAACTGTTGATCTCTGATGCCTGTTACTTATTTCCAAGATACTCTTTTCTTTACGCCAGCAGCACTTGATGCTCCTGGTACTACTGCTGAATTTCCAGTCTGGGAAAACAATCTCTTTGCTACTTCAACCTATAGCTTAATTGTTACAGTTACAAATATTGATACTAATGTTGTTGTAAGGCTTGATGGTACTATCGACAATACAAACTGGGGGCCATTGATTTCCAATACAATTACTGCTAATGGTACTTACCATTACAACATTGTTGGTGCACCAGTTAAAAAAATTCGCGGAAACTTCCTCTCTGAAACTGGTGGCACCGCAGCAGTCGTTAAGATGAGCATGAGTGCTCGTTAAAGCATTGGCCAACTTCTAAACCACTTCGTAATAATGTACTTATCTCCTGATACAGGAGGAAGTGCTTCATGCAATGTTTTATAATTTGGCCAACCATTAATATAAAGGTTATTCCAAAAGATTGCTAAACCAGGTTTTGGTTTAATCTTTAAGTTAAGATGTTTGAAATAAGTTTCACCACCTTCTTCTACTTCATTTAAGTAGATCATAAAGGTCCAACTACGCTGGCCCATCCATTCAGTGTAAGTTTTGTATTCCGGTGCAAAAGGTGCGTACCAATCGTGGTGCTCCTTATAGAACTCACCTGGCTTGTACTTTTGTCCTTGGATTGATTCACCAAGAAAAGGATCAATCTTGAGGTATCGACTAATTTTAAAATCTAAGTCAGTACCCAGCCGTGTATATTTATAATCAAAATCTGCTGAGCTAGATGTACGATACTCAGAAACAACAAGTCGATCCTCTACATTAGAAACATAGGAAGGGTGAAGATGTTGTTCCATCTCTTCCATGATCTCCTGGCAGTGGTCTTCTTCAAGGAAGTTTTCTTGAAGATAGATTTGAGTGAATGGATACTTTAACTTTTTTGCAGTAGCAGGAATCTTTAGATTGTAAAGTTGAAAGTAGTTAACAAAGAGTGGCTTTTTTCTAAACTCACTCTCTTTAATGATGGCAGCAATATCGTCATCGGTAAAGTTGTACTCATCTTGATAGAAACGAATCAACTGCTCTTTTGATACACCAGAGATTGCTGATAATTTAAATTCATCAATTGCTGCTTGATACGTCATTGGTGTAATAGTTAATTTAAAATAAGAGCAGAGTTAAGTGACTACGTGGAACTCGTCCTGATAACGTTTATTATTACATTCTCAGGAGTGTACTGTGGTAGCTCTCATCTATTAAACCATAAGCTAAAAGAGCATGAATGGCAAGGAGTTTTTAAATCAGTATGTCCAGAAAAGGTTGCCAGAACTTGCTCTAAACACAAATGAACCTGGACGTTACACCCCTGAATTCACTAACGATTACAGGGATCTACCCATGCAACAGCCCCCTTATCAGCTATAGTGGGAGTAGTTGTTCCTGTTAGGATAAATGAATAACGCCGGAACTCTAGTGGATTCCAGTATGTTAGATCTGCCAGTTGATCAGCAGTTTGCTATTCACGCGGCAGCCGTTGCAATCAAAGAGCTTGATCGAGATGAGCTAGAGGAAGCTTTTATCGACATGCTCCACCAGAAAGCAACTGAACGTCAGATCTTTCTTAACATCCTAAAGGAACATGGTATTGATGCTGATGTTTCTTTTAACTTTATCAACGCAAACGAGATTTCTTAATCAATGGCTACTCGTACAATTTCTGGAACTCTAGATACATTCCAAGTTGATACTGGTTCTGAGATTACTTACCTTGGTAATACAGCTGCTAGTAATACCGGCGGGGTTAACATCCGTGGTTTTCGTGTTGACCCTGCAAGCACTGGTGACATCATTGTCAAGATTGATCGCAGCTCTGGTATTCAGAAGATTGAAATCTTCCAAGAAGATGCTTATACTGGGTCTTCTGCTGCTTCTGGTTACAAAACCATCGATAACATTACTAAAAACGGTAAGAGCAAAGGCGCTGTTGGTATTACTGTCACAAATGCAACCAAGAACTACGTTGTTCTGTTAACCTTAGATAGTTATTCAGAAGTACAATACGGTGGCTCGGTCGTCGTACCTTGATTTAGATTATTCTTACGCTAACGAATACTCTTTAAAACTTGCTTCAATGTATACCCCTGCCAGAACCCACATGGGTTTTGGCAAGTATGCAGCATATAAAGATTACGGTGAATTTATTTGGCGCATAGGATATGGTAGCAAAGAGCTACATGAACGAGTGATTTGTCCTTTCACCAGGGCAAGCAGCAAAGAGATTCTAGAGCAGCTTAAGTTAGATCTTGAAACACTTTCCTATAAGATTGCAAGGTTAATCCAGTGGCCACTGAATGATAAACAGAAAGCTGCTGTATTAAGCTATGCACATGGCATTGGTTTTCCAGCATTTAAAGAATCGAATCTACTCAAAATCATTAATGCTGGTTGCAAGAAAAAAGAAGTCATAAAAGAATTATCTCCATACATCAATAAGAAGTGGTTGATGTTTGGGGAATGGGTTGTTGATCGCAGAAGGAGTGAACTTAATTTATTCCTTGCAGGAAATAAAGAGATTGCAACCCTTGTAAAACATGAATGTGATTTAAAATATTGTTTGCTGAATATACCTGAAACGTATAACGGTAACCCAAATCAAATCAAAGCAATTAATTATCTTGAGAAGAAGATGACAGATCTTGATCCTTCTGGTGAGATTCTTCGTCGGTTTTTTCGTTATTGGAATCAACCTCCAGGCAATCTGGGATCTCCCAAAAATCTTTAGACTTATTTAACCAGTCCAATAGATCAAGGATCTGGAACTCTTCTGTGTAGTTATCAATAAAATCTTTATACTGCATTTTGTTTCTGCCACACACGAAGAAGGACCAGGTAGCCAATCAAATCCTGGATCACGTCCTCATCATCTAGAGTGCTATGGCCTTGCTTAATACGGTTTAACTTGTCATCGATCCGCACCAGGATCTGTTCTTTTGTGCTCGCCTTACTGAAAATTCGCACCGGATCTAATGCAGAATTGCCGTAAGATCGATTCTTTTTTAATAAAAGATCTCGAATATCGTCACAAGTCTTTGCAATTAAAAGTCCCGCTTGGTTCTCGGGCTTCTGACTTTCTAGCATCATTGATTAGTTTTAGTAGAATATTAACATGGCAAGAAACCGATCACAAGTCTACGACGTAGATAATCGTTATTCCCAGACAGAGGGAGCTAGCGATAACGATGCAGGCAAGAGCTTTCTTCGTCAGTACATGCGACGAGACAAGGCAGCTCGTTACCCTGGAGTAGAAGAAGAACGCAAGCAGGATGATCGATTCATCCAAGCTGTTCCTCTTGCTGATAGCAATGCCTATGGTCGAGCTGGTTACAAGAATCAGTTCAAAGCAGAGCAGGCTAAGAATAAAGAGTACACCAGTATTGAAGATACAGAAAAGACTGATTATCGTACCAGTCTTGGTGAGCTTGTTTCAGAAAACATTCGTAGTATCTACAGACCAGATTCTAAATACACTGAGAATGTCAGGAAGCAATACTACTCTCGTTAATTGATAACTGTTCCTAAGTGTGAGAAGATCTCCCTAAACCTTTCTCCGCTTTGAAATTCTAATCCTGGTGCTGGCAAGTAAACAAAGAAGCCCCAAGTAAAAGGTGTTTTAAACCTGAAATATTTCTTGCCTTGAATTAAATTAGCGCGATCCTTTGGTATGCACACTGGATAGTTCCACATGCTAGGTGTGTTGCGAAACATTTCATGGTTGCAGGAAAAAAATAAAGCTTCCCTTACATTACGCATCTTCCATTCGCGTTCCAGTCTCTTGAACCATGCTGCTGATGGACTCATAGCACCGAAACCAGCACGTAAACCCCAACGCCAGGTGCCACGCTGCTTACTAAAGGAGCAACGTCCATACGTTGGTGGGAAGCAATAAACCGTTCCAGTCCATGGAATATCAATGTTAAGGCCATCTTCTACCTTGGTGTAGAAGTTTTTAGCATGAATAAAATCCCTGTTGGCATGTTCTGTGCTGCAGGGATCCAAATCAATATCGCCTAAAAGTGCATCAATGTAAGGCAGATATTCAACTGGTGTGATCCAATCTTCTTCTAGCCTCCAAACCTTTGTTGCTTTTGCGAACTTCTGACGAAATTCGGTATAACTCATTCGCATGAGTTTACACCTCAGATAATACCAATGGTTTCAAACTCTTCTCTCTTAAATTCGTAAAGAGATGTTGATTCATCATCTTGAATTAAAAACAAACTAACCTTACGTGGATCAGCAGACTCAGCCCTGGCAATAGCTTTACGCATGACATCAGCCATCTCATCCATCTGACGATTACTAAAATCATTAACGGCATCCATCATCTGTTGAGTGTTCAGATAAAACATGGAATGCTCTTCTGACTGAGGTGCATACACAACAACACCAGGACCTTCAATTGCAAAGAACTTTTGATAAAAGTCCGACATATCAAAAAGGATTCGCTCAACCACAAGATCAAGCATTTTCTTTTGCTCCTTTGTAGGATTAGCAATCAGGAGTTTCTTTAGGAGTTGGTTGCGCCTGCTGGTCATTTTTAATGAAGTGCGTAAGGTTTGATGTTTTTAGTGTACTCAATAATTTAGGTAAACCACGGTAGAGAACAACAGGTTTTCCTGCATTACCAATTTTCTTTACTAGCTTACCGTTGGCATCCCGGACTTTTGTAAGTTCGTTTTGCCGTAGCAAGTATTCCGCAACACAACGATAACGTCGTTTCGAGTTTAAATCAATATCGGGAAACCGGTCACAGATTGTAGCAGGTTTCATATCACTGAAAGCAATGCGAATCTGATCTGCCAGGCTAAGGCCAAGAACAAGATCATTTGTTGTGGTTTCATAACTTTCAATGAGTTCCAGGTACCTCCTAAGGTCTGGTGTTTCAAAACTACCTGATGGTGGCAGGAAGATCTCAACCTGTTTAGCTAATGAAGGGACCATCATATCTTTATAGTTCTCTACCGTTATGTCCCCAATGGTTAGATCCCTGAAGCGATAGCTTTTATACTTCTTGCTTGGTACCAAGGTAATTTCAGAATCTTCTTGATCTGATAACAACCAGTCAACAAAATCCATGGAAGAACTATCGTTATTGCTTTCAGCTTAACGTTTTTTCTGTGCTTGTCGCCACTGTCTATCGTGATCCATTCGGATTACCCACTCCAAATACTCTCGCTCTGGTTCCATATCTTGAAATTGACCGGGTTTAGGTTGTCCTTTATAGTTGCAAGCCTCCCACAGCGACCTAGCAAGCATACGTTGCTGACGTGTTGCTAACTCCTGGAACAAGATCTTATCTGGCACAGTTTTTAGAAGTTTGCTAAGATCTTCCATGTATGGCGATTTATCACGATGTTCAAGCGACCTATCACCTGGGCTGAGTTGATCCTTG
>Ga0208162_1000632_pt1 | contig 19633 bp, 24 predicted proteins | sample CB_VirMetaG_4_FD_184539 | JGI IMG/M metagenome (GOLD analysis project Ga0208162, IMG submission 184539) | Freshwater to marine saline gradient viral communities from Chesapeake Bay - CB_1508_1M Viral MetaG (SPAdes) (version 4) | ecosystem: Environmental > Aquatic > Marine > Coastal | place: USA... | reverse complement strand
GTCCGAAAGGAACTGATACTGATTGTGCGCGTCACTCAACTGCACCGCGTCGATCGTGGCTGCGTTGTCTGGGCTGTCGTTGAAGGCGATGATGGCCTTGCCGCTGTTGGATGACCCTCCCCACTTCGCGAGGATGTCGCGCTCGATCTCGAACTGCTCCTCGATCGGTGGCACTCCGTTGTTGAAGTTGATCATCATGGACGGAGCAAGGCCGTTCTTGATGTTGTTGAGGTGGTAGTTCGCGATCTCTCCCTCGAGCTCCGCATACTGAAGGCCGCCCTGATAATCGACAGGACAGAAGTAAACAGAGCCGGGGCTGTAACTCTCCACGCTCAAGATGGCCACGTCGTCTCCTGCTGCCTGATGCCCGAAGGCGGGGAAGGCTTGAGGGGCGAACTTGGGGCTCTTCGCCTTGCTCCAGTCGTTGCTAAAGTAGAAGGTGTCCACCTCGCCCTCGTCGTTCACCTTCGCAGGGCGCAAGTAGTTGCGAGGGATGTGGAACGCTCCGACCACCTGACCCTTGTCGAGGGTGAGCTGAAAGGATGCATGGCCGAAGAGCTTGAGGTCGTGGCATACACGACGCACGTCTTCCGCTTGGAATATCTTAATGAAATTGACGTAAGCCTCGAGGCTGCTCCCCTCTGCTGCCTCCATGCCTTCGCCATAGATCAGATCGCTGATCCCTTGAATCGCTGCGTTATTCGTTGGCGAAGAGTGGAAGAGGTCTATCAGGTACTGGTAGAAGTTGTTGTCCTCTCCGTACTCGACCCACGCGTTCTTCGGCTTCTCGCTCACCTTCGGGGAGGTGTAGCTTGCCAGCTTTAATATCTTCAAATTGTCACCCATTTCGCTGTATTGTCGAGCGGTTGCTGCGTCATTGGCGTCTTATCGTAGACGCTGAAGTCTTGGAGGTCGGTGCTGTTTGTACAGAACACCTTGCCTCGGTAGATTTCATTCAATATCTCCCCGCTGCCGAGATACGAAGTTACGAGTTCATTCGCCTGCCTTCTCGTCTTTGAGGTGTAAGGGTCAACGAGATTTGAAACGCATTGAAAGACGCTCTCCTCCCATCCTTCTACCGCCTCGAGGTCGTCCGTCACCCTCTTGCGGTAGATGGTCGGCTCGTCGAGGGCTGACATAGTGCTTGAAAGAGCCCCAGAGGGCAAGCGGAACACCCGGAGGTAGTAGTACAAGTTTTCATATAAGGGGAAGGTTCGGGTGATGCTGACATAGCTGTCATCTTGAATGCCGTAGCCGATCATCTGAAAGGTCGTGCCGCTCTCCTCCTCCTGAAGGTGGAGAAGGTACTGGAGCGCACCAATCGAGCGAGGTGCGAACTTGATGGTTTGCAAATCCGTCTGACTGCTTGTCAAGATGTGCATCTGTCCCTTGTGGTTTTCACAAAGTTAAAGCATTCAGGGGCTTGTTCAGTCGCTTGGGGGTGTTGATAAAAAAAAGGAGGGCGTGAACCCTCCTCTTGTCAAACAATAAACCAACACCAACGAGGAGCAGATCAGCTCCATGTGTCGGGTGCTAAGTTACGAATTTGTTCCTTCTGTCACAGTCCCGAGGAGAGCCTCGAAGGTTGCTTCTGTCAAAGCGTTGTCCATGAACTTCGGAAGAGTGCGCTCCTGTGCCGTGAAGGTCAAAGTGTAGCCCGAGAGGTCGCCCATCGCGTTTCCTGTCACCAGAGTGCCTCCTGTGACCTCGCAGCCGTACTCGTGGCCTACGATCATGCGGTTGTCGTTGTTGTCCACCACGACGATGTGAGGGCGTCCGTGTGCCATGATTGCGAGCTCTGCGTTGTCCTCTTGGGAGAGCTTCTTGAAGGTCAGCTCCAGAGTGCTCTCGAAGAAGGTCGTGCCCGTCTCGCGTGAGCTGTTGATGTTCGTGGTCAGGGAGGAAGCGTGGCGCACCTCGTAGACTACTGCATTAACGTCAGCCGTTCCGGCAGCGTCTGCGATGTCTGTCACCTCACCGCTCGCCTCTGTCAAGGTCAAGGGCTCGAAGTTGATCAGGTAAATCTTTTTGATCCCACCGACCACATCTTTACAGGGCTCTTTCCGTCCGAGTGTCAAATTGCAAGCCATTTCTTTTTTGTCTTTTTAGAGTGAAAAAAAAAGGGAGGGATTCAGCCCCTCCCCCTTGAATTGTCTATGCTATCGCTCTTAATTGTACAGAACGATGTCGCTCGCGTTTCCGAACTGCACGCCTGCTGTCATGCGCATGATGATGCGGACGTTCTGACTTCCGTCGTACTGCGCCATATCAATCACGCGCACCTCGTTGTGGTCGTTCAAGAGACCAGTTCCGAAGAAGAGGTTGCTCGAAGGAGTGGCGACCGCTGTGTTGTCAGCGAGGCCGGGGCACATTACCAGATCAACTCCGTCGAAGTTCATCGGCTTGCGTCCGACGTACATCTGACCCTCGAAGCCTGCTCCGGGAGTGAGTGCGTCAGTCGCAGTACCTACGGCAGCGAATCCACCGAGAGCACGCTGATAAGCGCGGGCGATGTTTGAAGAGACGTAGACCTTCAGGTCTGTCTTGCTGTAAACAGCAGAAGGGATCGCATCGACGATCTTGCCGAGCTCGTCCACTACATTCGAAGCGGTGACGGTTGCGGCTGTGATCTCTCCACCGGGAGTGACTGCGTCGATCAGCTTCTCGAAGCCGTCGAAGTGGTTCACGGGGGCAGAGCCTGCGGTGTCTCCTTGCCAGATGTTCTTCTCGATCTCCTCGGCTACCTTCTCGGCAACGTGGGCGAGCATGAAGTCCTCGAAGGATTGAGGCAGCTCATGGTAAGCAGAGAAGCCCATCTCGAGGGCTTGCCAGTTGTTCAGGAAGTCGCTCTTGCAGACCTCGAGGTTCACCTGAAGCTCCTGTGGCTCGATGACGCGCTCGGTCAAAGTGATGGAAGAGCTGTCTGTGAAGTCACAAGAAGCGGAGCTGATCAGGTTGCCTGTGGCTACGTTCTGAACTACTTGCTTGAACTTGACGTTCGGCAGGATGGTGATCTCGTTGTTGGCGAGAGTTGTTCCTGAAAGCAGGGCTGCACTTATGTACTTGCCTGCAAATTCACCGGCGTAGCTTACGCCTGTATCAGTAATTGAGGGCATTCTTTTGGGTTTTTGATTTTAGTGTCTTACTTGTTCAAATGCTTGAATACGTTGCCCATCGTGGTACTGCGCATCTGCGGCTTGAACCAGTCGATGGAGTCGGGGCGAGTGCCTTCAGGCTTCACCTTGATCTTCGCGCTGACCTTCTGGGCAGACGCTTCGACAGCGACCTCCTCGGGCTTCTCCTCGGTCTTCTCTTCAGTCTCTTCGGTTGCTGCCTCGGGAGTGGCTTCTTCAACCTTCTCCTCGCTGCTCATTTCTTCCTTCTCCTGCATGGCCTCCATGACCACCTCGCGGACGTATTGGCGCAGCTCTTCGCGGAGCTTGTCCATGTCGCCCATCTCTTCCTTCTCGTCCTCTTTGGCTTCGACCTCTGTGGCTTCAGCCTCCTCGCTCATCTCTTCCTTCGCCTCCTGCTCGACCTCGGCTTCGCCTTCGCCCTCGGCCTCCTCTTCTTTCTCCTCTCCTGTGCCGATGCTCACGATTATGCTGCTGTCGTTCACCTCAACCTTGCGGCCATCCTCGAGCTCGTATGTGCCCTCGGGCATTGGAATCTTTTCCCCGTCCTCGGTAACGATGAAAACGGCCTGACCCTCCTCGAAGCTGTCGGCCTCGATGGTTGTGCCTTCCTTGAGTTCGGCTTGAGCCAGTTCGGTCTTCACCGCCTGCTTCTCGTCAGCGTTCAGAGCTGAAAATATCTTTTGGATTATGGACATGCCTCGAGTTTAATGTCACAAAGGTCAGATAAAAAAAGACCCCTACATTGAGGGGCTTGCTTGAACTTATTGAAAGGGTCTGTGAATTAAACCCTTGAGGTGGCTCTTCCCATCATTGTCCTGCCTTTGGCTGCTTAATGGTGGAGATATCCATCTTCCTGCGCCTCTCGAGCTCCACGCTGTGGCACTTCATGGCCTCCGTCGGTGCGCAGTCGCAGCCCTTGTGGAAGAGGTTGCAGGCGACAGGCACGCGCTCTTTATCGGATCGAGTAAAGTCCGTCTGCATCTTCGATGATTCTGAAGTTGTCTACCATGAAGCTCCCGTCGTCGTACACCTCAACCCATGCCGCGCCCAAGTTCCACTTCGTAAAAGCGAAAGGGCGGTACTCTGGAGCGAGTTCACAGAGGCAGCCCGTAGACCAACAGGCGATGGCGTCCCCGTTGATGTTGCCCTCTTGGTGCTCGCTCGTCTGATGGTTGTGCCCTGCAAGCACCGAAGCCTTCGCCCTCATGAACAGCCCCCGCGCTGCATTGACCGGGTTGAAGAAGCTCCCCCCGAACTCATGGCCGTGGATAATGTTCAGCTTCCCGGCTTTGATCTGTTGGTTGTCGGGGATGTAGGTGATGCCATGCTCCTCAAGGTGCAGGAACTGGGCGAAGCCGAGCGACTGCCCGAACTCCATCTCGAGGGCTTTGGCCATCTCTCCCGCCTTCTCCCACAGATACAGCTCCCACCGCGCCTCGTGGTTTCCGAGCTTGTAATATATCCGAGCCTCGGGGAACTGCCACCGAAGCCACTCGAGGAACTCACGCCCCGCCTCGATCTCTTCAACGAGGTCGGGCTTGTTGCCTTTCTTTAGGAAGCGGGATATCTTCCAAAAGTCGAGGATGTCGCCATTCATCAATATGGTGTCCACCTCCTTCTTCTGAAAATAGTCCAGAGCTGCGCAGATGGCTGCGGGGTCATGGTATGGGATATGCACGTCGCTGATGATGCCGATGCGCTTGCCTTCAATCTCGAAGGGCTTGTGCCTGCGGGCGTGGCTCTCGGGGATGCTCTTCCCCCTTATCTGCGCTGCACCCCTGTGAGCGGGTGGCGCGTCCATGATCTTGGCCTTCCTTTGCCTCTCTCCCCCCTGCCCGGTGTAGTAGCGAATCGTCCGTCGAACTTTGTCCACGTCGTCCTCGGTGAACATCTCGGGGTTGTCCCTTACGATGATGCGGGCGAGCGTCTTCTTGCCGAGTGGTTCGGCTTTATCGTTGAGGTCGTCGAGGTACTTCTCGATGTACTTCTTGACGAGTTCGCCCTCGGGCTTTGATTCGCTGCCTGCCATTGTGTTGGTTTTCACAAATATAAAAAAACGCGATATTTGAAGCGTCAAGCAAAAAACACCCTATTCAATGAAGTCATGTACATCAATAAGCGGAGGCCGAACTTCCGCATATCTGGCGGCTAATTATCCGACCGATTACAATGTCTTTTCCCTTGTGCGAACAGAAGACCCGAACTGCAAGTTTCCAGATGAGAAGCTGCGGCAAGCGGTAGAGGATCGCATTCAAAAGCCCTTTATCGGCACGCTTGAAGACGACCTGATCATCCACACCATCTTCGACCTTGAGCAACATCTCGGGCGTGAGATTAGTTGGGTGAGTGGTATCTCTTACGATGAAGTTGTAACAACAAAGGGCGGGTGGCTTCCCAATAAGCTGCACCGATATTGCACCACAGAGATGAAGCTGACCCCGATGTTCTACTGGTGGGCTGAAACCATTGGCGAGCCTGTCAGAATGCAGATAGGATTCAGAGCAAACGAAGGGAGGCGTGCTAAAAATATGCAGAAGAGATTCAACGCGAACGGCCTGCTTGAGTTCAAGGCCACCTTTGGCAAAAATGCCAGAGGTCAGAACAAGTGGGAAATGGTCGAGTGGCAGAAGCCGTCCTTCCCCTTAATCGACAACGGCATCTTCAAGGATGAAATTCAGGCATACTGGGACAGGCAGAATGTGCGATTCGCGCCCTTCAACAACTGCGTCGGGTGCTTTCATCGAAACCCGATATTCCTGCGCAAGATGGCAGAAGAGCACCCCGAGAAGATGGAGTGGTTTGCAAAGCAGGAAGAAAGAGAGCGGAAGGGTCAATGGCGCAGCGACGTGAAGTATCGCGACATCATCAAAGCGAAGCTACAGATGGAGCTCTCCTTCGACGACTTCAGCGACTGCGATTCAGGATACTGCGGTCTTTAGCCGCGCCTGCTCGGTCTTCGTCCTTGTCTTCATCTTATCGACGAACCACCCCTCGATGCTGAAGCCGCGCACCTTGCCCTCCTTGATGTACTCCTTCCAGACCTCATCGTTGTCGATCTTCATCGATACCATCCAAGTGCCGACAGGGAGGTTCATCTTGTAGAAGCGGCTCTTGTCGTTCACCTCGTCCTCGATGATCCAAGACTCCACCACGCTCACGCCCTTCAGCCTGTCGCCCTCTTCGTGCTCGAGGTTGGTGCTCCTCTGGTAGCCGTTCTTCAGAAAGCTCTCCGACGCCTTGCGCGTGGTATCCTTACTGAAGTAGATGTAGTATTCATCCCCTCCGTCGTTGCGATAGATGGGCTTATTCGGAACGAGTGCTGCGCCTGTCACGATGCGCTTGTCTGCGTCGCTCAAGGTCATGCGCATAGACTCGGAGGAGAGGGCGACCCTGCCCTCCTGCTGCTTGGATAAGGCGACAAAGTTCTCCTCGATCGCGGGGTCGTAGACGAGAGAGATCGTATCCACTCCGGCACGCTTCTCGTCCTCCATCATTATCAACTCGATGATCTTCATGGTGCAAAATTAGTCATTACCTCCGTACACGTCCCCGATGCCTTGATTCAGGAGGTAGCCCTGACAGCACTCGATCTTGTAGGTGTCATCTTCACAGAGGCACGCCCTGCGCCCTCCTCTCTTGCCTGAACGCCCCCATGTGAGAGACTTGTTGCCGATGGGTTTCTGATAGCTCATTTCTTTCTTTTATATCCTCCACGCTCCCCGATCTCTGCCAGTTCGATGCCGAGCTCCTTCAGCTTGGACGCTGCCCACCGCTTCCCTGCCTTGCCTCCCCAGAGGAGGTAGCTGATAGTCCCGCAGGCTTTAGTGTCGCTCTCGTCGTAGTACGTTTCGGCTCTGCTCAAATAGCTGTACATCCGACGGATCACAGCCTCTGTGATGGGTTTTTTTTGTGCGAGTTGCTGCGCTCTTATCTTCCCGATTTGGGTCGCGCACTTGTTCTTGACGCGAGCGTTCAAAGCGATGCCCCGCTTCGCGTTGTTGCTTACGGCTTCAGGATAGTCGCTGTAAGATTCGAGGATTGTCTTCAGTTTTGCTTTCATCCGAATGAGGCGTTTCGTTCGATTCTTCTGTCGAGTGCTTGGTTGTCTGTCATCTCCCCGCTGACCACATAGGCGCGGGTCGGTTTCTTCCCGAACTGGGCGAGCGATCGCGTGGCCTGCGTCATGGCTTCGTTGCCCCCCAAGATGGAGACGTTCGGGAGGGTGGGCGTGGGTGCTCCCCCTCTGCCTGCGCTTGCTCCTCCACCGCCTCCGAATCCGTTGGGGATGGGCGTGCTCAAGATGTTGCGCACCTGTGCGAAGCCCGAGGCGAGGGTCAAGCCTGCTGCAATCTGTGGGCCGGGAGGTGGCAGGGGTGTATTCGCGAGGGCGTTCGTGAACGCCTTGTATGTGTCGATGGTTGCGGAGGCGATGGCTGCGGCCTTGCCTGCCACGCTTTGCTGTCCGAATATCTCCCCGATCACATTCAGCCCAGTCTGTGCGAGGGCGATTTTGGCGTTGGTCTTTTCTTTCTCCTTGTCTTCGTCTTCCTTGCGGTACTTGTCGCGGATGCCCGCAAGCTCTGCCTCCCTTGCTTCTTCGAGCAGGGCGGTGTCTTGTCCGTACTCTCTGGCTGCTTCGATCTGCGCGAAGTATTTGTCGCGCACCGCATTCTCCTCCTGCGTCTGCTTGTCCAGTTGGCTCTGTAAGTATGCATCCTCGAGGGCTGCGATCTCTTCGAGCTGTGTGGCTCTTAAATCTGCCCGATTCTGTTCAGCCTTTGCAAGGTCTTGGTTTTCTTTGGTAGCCTCCTTCGTCTTTTCGGTGCTCTTCTCTTGCGCCTTTGTCAATGAGTTTAGCCGTGTGATCATCTCCTTGAGACGTTTGTCTCTTCTGCGCTCGAGTTCAAACAGAGCAGCCTCGGCCTCCCTCTGCTTTCTAACGTCCTCGGTCAGGCTCTCGCCCATGGCTACCTCCTCGGCAATGATCCGAGCGCGTTCCCTTGCAATCTCTATCTGCTCGTCTGCTTCTTCCCTCTGGAGGCGTATGGCTTCGCGGAGTGCTGCGGCTTGCTCCTCTGTGCTCTTTGTTTGGTCTTCAGCGGCAAGTCTTAAATCTTCGATTTGCGCCCTCCTTTTGGCCGAGGTGAGTATCATCTCCGCTTCCCTCTTTTCGAGCTGGTCTGTGGCTTCTGCGAGGCCGATGGCGAGCTTTGTCTCCCTTTCTATCTCATCGCCCACACCCCTGACGGCTTCCGCTGCCAGATTCGCGGCCTCCGTGAACTCTCCCCTGAAGACCAAAGTGATCGCCTTGCCGAGCATGCTGATGCGGTCGATGACCACGTTGATGGTCGCCCCGATGCCTGCGGTGATCTTGTTGAACATCTCCGCGCCCTCTTGCGTCTTGCTGAACATGGTGGCCAATGAGCCCACAGCGATGACGAGCGCACCGATGCCCGTGGCTGCGATCGCTCCCTTGAGGGTTGTCATGGCTACGACCCCACTTTTCGCTCCGTTCACGATGCCCCTGAAGGCTGTCACCGCCCCGCCCGTCATCTTGTCGAGCTGATTGGTCATGCCCTTCGTGGCTGCTGTCGCGTCCTCGGTGGTCTTCTTCGTGTCGTTGAGCTTCCCCTCGAGGTCTTTGATCTTGCCCTCTGCCGCCTCTGTCCGGGCGATGAGCTCAATGATTACTTCGTTCGCCATGTCATTCTTTTGATTGCCTTCACCGCGCCCCTCCATGTGGTCGGGAGGTAGTGCCTCCCCTTCGCGATCTCGACCTCTTCGCTGATTCCTTTGTGCTCCTCCATCTGGAGCAGCTTGATGATTTCCGTGATCATGCTATGCCCTTTTTACTATGAATGAAGCGTCCGCGATCGTGAGCGTGGCGTTGCCGCTTGCCACCTTCTTGATGCCGATGCTGATGGTGTCCTCGTTCAACAAATTCATCAGCCCCACAAGCATCACCTCGCTCGACCCGTTCGGCTCGAATGCTACAAAGTTAGTCTCGACCCCGTTCACAAGGATGGCGAACTGGATGTCCTTCGTTGTCTCATTTGTGAAGGATGCGTGAAAGATGACCTCGGTGATGAAGCTGTCGTTCTGCGTGAACTGCCCCGTGGTGAGGTTCTTGGTGAAGCAGGTGCACTGGTCGAAGGTGCTCGTGTCATAGCCTCCGATCTCTTGGTAGCTTGTCGTCATGCTGATGCTCTCGTCCGTGTTGATGATCATGTCCAAGATGCGAGGGTTCGCCAAAAAGGTGAGGTGCTGAATCGCCCCCTGCTGTGCGATGCCCCTGCTCCTGCTCTGATATAGTTCGTCGGGCTTGATGAGGTAGTTGCTGCCCACCTTTAGAGCCCCCGCGAGCTTGAGCTCTTGGTTCGTTGGGGTCTGATCCCATGTGAGCGTGCCGTCGTCCGAGTAGGTGGGAGTCGCTGTGGCCTTCTGGTCGTAGGTGAACAGGTCGAGCGTCGCCCTCCCCTCCGTCATGTTGTAGCTGATCTTCTCGATCTTGTAGGGGCGCGTCGCGATCTGGATGGTGTCGTTCATCTCGAGCTCGAGCCAGTCCGTTGTGTCGAGGTATGCGGTCATCTGCACGCGCCTCATCGCAGGGTTGAAGATGCGGTCGAGGTGCGGCCTCCAGTACTTCTCGAGGAAGGTGTTGGTCGTGATCGCTTTGCTCGGAGGTGTCTCAATGCTGAACGCGATGGAGTTGTCCGATGAGGCCACAGGCTTGTCGTCCCATGTCCTGAAGTAGGGGAAGGATGTCTGATCCACCACGACGGCTGAATCGTTCACCATCTTCCAAGTGAAGGCGGTCGTCTCATATCCTGCCCAGTAGAAGAGGGACAGCTCGACCTGTATCGGCTCGCCATCCGTGTCCATGTACTTGTAGATTTCGAGGTCGGTCGTCCCTGTGCGCACCCCTGCGGTGTCCACCTGATTCTCGAGCGTTGTCGGCATGATAACGAACGGGCTCTCCACCTCGATGCCGTCGGACGTGAAGTCAAACAAGCCCGCGTTCTCGTACTTGACCGCCCCATAATCTCGGGCGAAGGCGTTCTTGAAGCTGATGTTCGCGAGGTCTTCGCTCTCCTTGTGCATCAGCTTGACGGACTCGGGGACTTCCTGCTTGTCTATCTTGACGACGGAGGTGTCTATCTTGTCCGACCACTCCTTCGTCGCCCCTGCGTTGAGGTAGTCCGTGAGCGGGCTCATGGTGTAGGCCACCCCGTCGGAGGTGGTCAGCACCGCGTTGAACATCTTGAGCACTCCGTTGATGAAGTCGGTGATCTTCACCTCTGGCATCCCGTCCTCGATCAGGATGGTCGCCCCTGTCTTGAAGGTCGGCCAGTCAATGAGGTCGTATATAAGGTCGGCTGTAAAGGCGAGCCCCTGCGTCTCTGCCACTTGAAACTTGATGACATCGCCCTGCTGCAAGAACATGGTGAAGGTGTAGGTCTGCGAAGTGCCTGAAGATTGGACTGGAGCGTTCGGCATGACGTTTCCATTCTTCCGAGCTCGAATGTTGAAAGATCGCGATGAGGTGATGGAGGTGAAGGCGAGCCTGAAGGTGTAGTTCCCAACGGTTGCCGCTGTGAACTCGCCCGTCGTGTGGTTGAATCTTACGTCGTTGTCCGTGTTCTCGGTGAAGCCTGCAAGGTCGTTGTAAGATGTCCCCGCTGATACATCCACAACAAGCTCCGCGTTCACCTCTGCGTCGTAGCCATCGAGGAACTTGCCGACCTTCTCCATGCCCATCATGTAGAGGTTGTCGTCGTCGATGGAGGAGTCGAGCGTGAGGGTCTTGCTGATATGCGTGAAGCACTTGGTCAAGATGGTGCTCAATCGCACCGCAGGGCGTAGCTCTGCCGGGTGTATCGCTCCCCCATCTATGGCGATGCTGTTCTGCGCCATCCCTGCGGTGGAGTAGTTCCATGCTCCCTGCTCTCTGCTGCCGAAGTCGATGACAGGGTAACGTATCTGACCGCTCTCCAGAGTGCCTCCCCACGATGCCACCACGTTCGTATATGTCAGCGCGTGGTCGAGGTTCATGTTGATGTCTCGGAGGTAGTCATCGCCCCAGAGGGTGGTGAGCTGCTTGTTCCTTCCGTAGAAGTTCACCTCGTAGCTGTCGGGGATGTTGTTCTTCAGGGTGACATTCATCAGCTCGAGCACGCCCTCGAATATCTGCACGCCCTTGACGTTGATGGATGCCTCTGCCTTGTTGTGCACTGGATAGGGGTCGTCGATGTCGAGGTTGTAAAAGTGCTCGAAGATGCCGTTGTTCGTGTCCGTGGCGGGGATAGTGAACGGGCGGCTGAAGTCCGTCCGCGTTGCCCCGAGGTCGGTCAGGTCTTTGGCCTGCTTGACGAGGGTGATGTCCTCCCCCTTGTACAGGTCAGCGGTAACTCCTCCGATAATTAGCGAGACCCTGCTCATATCGTCACCATGTTCTTCAGGTCATTGGCCACCCTGAAGGCGAGGGTGTAATTGACGAGCTTGTTGTTGATGTGCTTCTGCTTCGCCACGTCTCCGCTCGAGGGGATCAGCGGGGTGATGTTCGTCCCATCGACGAGGAAGACCTTCTCGCTCTGCATCATGTCGGTGATCATCTCCCAGATGTCCTCGGGTTGGTAGCCTGTGTTGATGGTGATGCTCTCCTGTCCGTTGGCCTCAAAGATGCGCTCCGTGCCTTCGGTGTCGGTGTAGCTCACCGCGAGGGCTGCGGTCGTGAGGTAACTGTTGTTGAACTCCCTCCGCTCGAAGGTCGCGCTGTCCTCCCTTGCCTTGAGTGCGGGAATGTAGTCATAAGCCCCGAAGCGATTGAGGAAGCCGATGAAGAACTGCGTGTACCTATCTGCGCAGGCCACCTCCACGCTCATCCTCCGCTGCTCTGCTGCGCCATCTTTGGCGATGATGGTGTAGGTGTCGTTGTATTGCGTTGCGTAGCTGTAAACGCAAGAAAACGACTCAACCGTCCCGCTGTCTGCGATGATGTCCTGCCTCCTCTTCTCGAGCGTCTGGCCGTAGAGGTCAGAGCCGAGGAGCACATGGACGAGGCTCTCGGTGGTTTCGGTGGTGTCCTTCCCTGTCATGTCGATCGCGTAGTCGATGCCATGCTCCCCCTCGATGACGAGGTTGTCGATTGTGGCAGTCAGGAAGGAGGTGGTGAACTGGAGGCTGTTTGGAATGACGAGCCCGTCGATGAAGTTGCTCATCGTTGCCCTTGAGCTGTGCGTCGAGTTCACGCCCTGCGAATACTTGGTGAAGCCACGAACAGCGAGGCGCGTGCCTGAATCTACTGGCGTGGCCGTGCTGTCGTCGCTTGTGTAGGTTGCCGTCACTTGCACCCACACCGCCCCCGTCGTATTGTTGTTCACTTGGCTGCTGTTCGCATTGAGCAGCGCGTCGGGCTCTTCAAATCCGAGCTGCGACCTGATGAGCTGACTAATGTCGAAGATGCCGACGTTGTTGCTGTCGGGCAGCTTGGTGAGGGTGTAGGTGGCCGAGCCGGGTTTGTCGCTTGGGTTGTCTCCGCTCCAGATGTAGACCTCGAGCTTGTACCTGAAGTTGGCCTCGTTGTATGCGCTGTCGCTGATGTGATAGATCACAGGGCTCAAGGCGTAAATCGTGCCCCCGGGCTGTTGGTTGATCGTCATGCTGTCACTTGGTTTCTGATGTCCTCCTCGAAGGCTTCAATAATTTTCTGTTCATACTTGTCACGCGCCTGCTCCTCCGGCTCGCTGAAGAAGTGGGTGGGCTCGATGCCGAACCACTTGATCTTTCTGTTCATCAGGAAGGCCATGCTCCTCATGTTGCTCTCCGTCTTCTCGATGAACTGCCCGGTCGTGAGGTCGCGGGGCTGTATTTTGCTCGCATCGATCCATTCCCTCATCTTCGCGGGCGGGATGCCTCTCCCCTGTGCCACGCCCTTCATGAATGGGTAGCGGCCGCGGTCTAAATAGAAGCCATAATCGAGCCCCTTGTATTTGACCACGATGCTCTGGCCGTCCTCCTTGAGTTCATAGCTGAGGGACTTCTGAAGCCTGCCCGATGCCTTGAGGTCGCGCTGCGCTTTCTTGAACTCGAAGCCTGTCGGCCTGCCGTTCTTCCATGTGGCGCGGACGTTCTTCCGTGTCTGCCGTGCTCCGAGGTTCTGTTTGGCCTTCTTGACCACCCAGTCGCCCATTTCGGTCAGCACCTCCTCGAGCCGTGGGAATTTAGCAGAGGCCATCGGTCGTTGTTGCGTTCGGTGCGGTGATGCTGATCGTCGCGCTCCACCCTGCGAGGCTGTTCGTCTGCGTCTCGAGGAAGCTCTGCATCGTCACCCCTCCATCGAGCTGAAGGTTGTCCGCGTGGCGGTCTCCCCTCCTGAACTCATCGAGCCAGATGTGGAAGGTGAGGGCACAGTCGTTCAAGATGTCCTGCACGTTGTCCGTCCCGTGGAAGGAGACAGGCGCATCGCGCACGTCGTCCTTGTTGAAGTCCACCTGATCGAAGATGCTGATGTTGAAGCTCCACGTCGAGGTCGCTCCGTTCATGGTGCAGTTCTCTGGGGTGATGTGGGCGATCGGGTAGATGTTCTGTTTGTTCAGGTCGATGTCTGCGAGGTTGCCGAAGGTGATGGTGTTCACCCTGCTTGTGTTCTCGATTGCCTGCCTGATCTGTCCTGTGATTCTGTAAAAGTTAGCCATGTGCCTGCTTTATTCGTCTTCGTTCGTATTCATCCCGGTCGCTTTCGTAAGCAAGCCAGAACAGCGCTCTATGAAGCGGAAGTGATGTGATGGTATCAGCTCTTGCAATGTCTCCGTCGCATAGTCGATGGATCGCTGCAAACCAGCCCCACTTTTTGAGGAAGTTGTCCCCTCCGATGCCTCCATCGCTTCGAGGTTCAAATATTTCAGGATATGCATCGATAAGTGTGTTCCGATGCGATAAAAAAAAAGCAGGGCTGCGATGGCCGTCCCTGCGCTCATCTTCTTGATGACCTCGCTGTCCCCGTCCGCGTTGTATGGCTCGATGTCGTAGCGGTCGCCCATGCTGCGCACGATGGGGCGGTAGAGTATGGCCATGATCTTGTCGAGGCTGTCCATGTGGTACTGGTACTTCTCGAGGTCGATGAACTCGCCGAAGGTGATCTCGTCGAGGTTGGGATGAAAGCCGTAGTCCTTGCCGAAGAGGCTGAAGGCCTGCGTGAACTCGGGCTCTTGGTTCAGCACCTCGGTGATCTGGGCGATGATGGCCTCGCGATCTTTCACTTTCATGTCCATCGCGTCGAGCTCATTGATGCCGCAGAAGTAGGCGAGGGCTTTGACCTGAATGAACTCCTCCTTCGCGTCGGTGTCGATGGCCGAGAACTTCATGTAAGCCTCGAGGGTGATGTCCTCCCACGAGGTGGGGACTATGACTTTGATCTCGCGCATTTGCACAGGGGTATGTGCAAAGATAGAAAAAGGGGCTCACGCCCCCTTAAACGAAAAAAGCCCCCGGAGGGGCTTGGTTTTATTTTGCCGTGCACTTGTAGGGCCTGTCGAATTCCCCGATGTTGATCCTGATGAAGTAGTTGTAATTGCAGTAATCTGCGCCCATGTCGCCTGCGTTGTGGTCTACATTCACCCCGGCTGCGCTTTGTTGGATGCAGGCCATGATGGTCTCGATGGCTTGAAGCTCGTATCCGCTGTAATGGTCAGCGAAGTGGTGGCGGTTGACTTGTCTGTAGTTGTCCTCGATTTCGTCGATTCCGAAAGTCTCTGGGCCTTCGAGGATAGTCACGCAGACCTCCATGTTGTCGCGCTTGCGGACTGAAAACTTCCACCCGTCCTGCTTTGGGAAGAGTCTCTTGATTTCGCTTCTGATCTCTTTTACTGCTTCTGTTGAAATGTAGGCCATGATGTTGGTGTTTTTGGTTGTTATTGTTTGACACTTCAAATATATGAAACTGTTTTCAACACCACCAAATAAATCGCAAAGTTTTTTTATCTCAAGTGATATTTACCGTGGTTCGGCTTGCCCACCTTGCTGAAGATCGCGTACCTGCTCGCGTCGATGGCGTGGTTGAAAGCATCGACTGGCTTGTTCAGGTTGCGCCCGTCTTTGTCCTTCGTCCACTTGTAGTTTCGCAGCTCCTTGATGAGGTTGGTGCTCGAGGGCTCGACGTGAATCTTGAAGGTCTTCATGAGTTGGATGCCCGCGTTCACACTGTCCTTCCCCTTGTCTGCGGGGCGCACGTTCCACCCCATCCTGCGCAGCTCCTCGATGCTCTTGGGCTCTGCGCTGTCGCAGTAGATGATGTCGCGCCTGTCGATGTTCAGGTTCTTGAGCTCGCGCCCGATGTCTTGGTTGGTCATGTCGGTTCGGTAGATGCGCTCCTTGATCCAAACGTCATCCTCCTGCGCCCACACCTCCACGAAGGCGGTCGGGTCGTTGGTAAAGCCGAAGTCCATGCCCATCGACATCAGCTTCGCCTCCTTCGGGATTTCCTGCTCGTCGAAGGTGAATACGTTGTCCCTGCTGATCGCTCTCTCCCCGAGGCCGTACACTTGCCACGCTTGGGGGTCGGTCTCCTTGAGCCGTTCGATGCGCTGAATGGTAAGGGCATCGAGGAAGGGGTTGTTCCGGTATGTGCTCTTGATGAAGTGGGCGCGAGGAATCACATCCTCGTACAGCCAGTGATATTCGTCGGACGGGTTGAAGTCGATGAATATCTGCTCGGTGGTTCGGAGCTCGAGCTGAAGAAAGTCCTCCTTCGCCAGTTCGTTCGCCTCGTTGCAGAACAAGATGTGCCTCTTCGCTCCTCTCTTCTTCTGGGGGTCGTCCATCCCCATGAACTCGAAGCGGTTGCCGTTAATGAAGTAGATGTTGTCGCTCTTGTTGTGGAGGCTTTGGTCGTACATCCCGGCCTTCTCCAATATCTCGAAGAAGTCGCGCATGGCTGTGGAGCGTAAGCTCTTGAGGGTCTTCCTTGCGATTGTGAAAGTCTTGCCTGTGGTTTGGTGCGCTTTGATGATGAGCACTTGAAGGATCGAGTAGGTCTTCCCCGATCGGCTGCCGCCCTGATTGACAACGATTGACTCGGTGGCCTCGAGGTTCTTCCTGAACAGGCCGGACGTTTCAAGGCGCAGTTTCATTCATTGCTTGAATTTATGGAGCTCATCTGTTCTCATGTTGTAGCAGTCGCCCTTGAATCTCCACCCCGAGAGGCTGCTCTTGTCAATCTCTCCCTCGCGGTTGAACTCTGCCTTCTCGAAGAAGGTCTTCTTGTCCATGTATCCCAACAGGTAGGCGGTGGTCATGCTCTTGTGTACTCGCACAAAAAAATAGAAGTCGCACTCCTGCCGAGTATTGAAGGCCGAGATGCTATTGTTGTAATGTGGTTGAGGTCTGACGGTTGTCTTCTTGGTTTTCACATCAACGCGGTGGTCGTCAATTATGAGGTCGTAGTCGTATGTCGATTTGAAGCTCACCTTCCTGCCCTTGCTTTTGAAGAAGTCGTGAACGACCACTTCGCCCAGAGCTCCGAATCCTTGGCTCTCGCCCTTGGTGATTGACCCCTTCAAGTTCTTGAACTCGTAAAGGGTCGAGGCTCTCTGTCTTTGGTCTTCTGTCGTTATGAGCTCAATAATCATCGGCCTCTCTGATGACGATCTCAATCTCGTCGATCTTGGACACCTCCTGCTGTATCTGCTGAAGCGGTTGTCCGTATGCTGAATCCATCAGAGCCTTGTAGGCGTTCACGTCGCCCTCCCTTGCTTTCTTGATGATGCCGAGGGTCATGATGTCCTGCTGCTCGAGCTTCTCCTTCTCCCCTGTGATTGGGTTCGTGATGAACTGGCTCACCTCGAGCCACTCGCGGGCGATGGTGCTGCGGTTGCGCGAGCCCTTGGGTCGTCCTTTAGGGTTGCCGCTCTGTCCTTTCTTGAATTCATGCTTCTTGATGTCCTCCGCTGCCATTGTTACTGCTGTAAATCTGCTGTTTTGTCCTTGCCACAAAAGTCGCAGATGTCGAACTGCTCCTCCTCCTCTTGTGGCTCTTCTTCGGGGTCTTCAAAGCCCGGAATGTCGAGCCCCCAGTCTTGGAGCTCCTCCTCGTTCCACTCGTTGGCGAGGGCATCCCAATCCCATTCACCGAAGCCGACGTTGTCCTTGATGATGAACTGCCTCTGTTTTACTTCGTCCCAAGATGCGATGTACACGGGAGCTTCTTCGACCCCTGCCTCGCGGAGTGCCTTCAGCCTCATGTTGCCACCCAAGACCACCATGTCGGGGTTCACCACTACGGGGCGAGCCTCGAGCATCTCGGGGAACTCCTTGATGGACTTGACGAGCTTCTTGAACTTCTCGTCCCTGATGACCCTCGGGTTGTTGGGGTTCGCCTTAAGCGTCTTTAGTGGTCGTCTTTCCATAGGTGTCAAAAATGCGGTCGATGTCTCTGATCCACTCGTTCCACTTCTTGGGCGAACATGTGCAGGGCTTTGTGAACTTGTGATGAAACAGGTCGGCGTGCATCCGCGCCACCATCTCCTGCTCGGGGCTTGTGATCTTCGCACCTCTGTTCTCCTTGAACTCTTGCCAGACGGAGTGTTGTGCTCTGTTCATGCAGGCGGGCTTCTGGTAGGGGAACATCTCGTTCAGTATCTCCTTCCTCTTGTCGCAGCCGCAGTCGATGCCCGTGGCCTTGGTGAAGCGTTTGATCACTTGCTTGATCCCCGTCGCCTCCGTGAGCCTTTCAATGCTATCTCCGAGTCCGGCTGATTTGTTATCCATGCTTTTCTGCTTGTGAAAAAATAGTCAATGGCTTCCACCTTCTTGCCCTCTTCGATGAGGTCGTGGAGGTGGTGCACCCTTGAGAGCTCAAAGTTATCAATTCGGGAGCGAACGTGTTCCTTAAACTCCTCGAATGAGATCGGTGCGCCCGAGTTGGCGATGCGCCTGATCTTGTACTCCTCGGCCGTGAACATCCTCGAGAACTTGCGGGCGGTCTTTGCGCAGATGAGGTAGGCCTGCATCTTGTTGGCCTCCTCCCTTGCGTAGAAGTCCAGACGCTTGCCGACGGGTCGCTCGTTCTCGAATTGTGCCACTTATGCCTTCTTCATCTCGTACAGGAACTGAAGCATCTCCACGCCCCACCCGTGCTCATCGTATGCTTCGTTGGCCTTGTCCACAAAGTCGCGCCACTGCTGCGCGTCGCCTGTCACCATCTCGTACCTGAACGCGCTGACGAGCTTGTCGAACTTGTGCTTGTACTTCGCCTCGGTCTTCATCAGATCGTCGTGGAGGTTGCGGTAGTGGATGATAGTCGCGTGGTCTTTGTTCAGGAAGCGGGCGATCTCTGACAGCGTGAGCCCTTCCTTCAGGAGGAGCTTGCTGATCATCATCCGCGCCTCGACGATGTGCCTCTTCCTTGTCTTCATCACCACCTCCTCGGGCGGGATGTCGTCCTGCTCGCACTTGACCCGGAGGGCGAAGTGAAAGAGCTGCTTGTCTGTAAATTTCTCGCTGATGTTCATCTGTTGGTGTGTTGGTTTAAGTAATCGCTGACAATGTTCTGAAATTCCTCGACCGATCTGGCGAGGGCGTAAATGTATCCCTTTTCTTCCACTTTGCTCTGCCATGCCTTCTGATGGTCGGTCTGCCTGCCTTTGGGTGTCTTCATTTCGATACAGAGGCCGTGAAAGTCGTGCGAGGGGATCAGAAGGATGAGGTCGCTCACTCCGGCCACCACGCCCTCGAGCTTCATGCGTTTGGCTGTGGAGATGTTGCGGAAGCCTCCGTTCGGGACAGAGAAGAGGAGCTTCCTGTGCTGCGGGTACTGCATCCTGAACCACTTGACGCAGGCCATCTGGAGGCGGCTTTCATCTTGTTTCATACTGGGCGATGGCTTTGAAAATTTGAAGGGCGACTTGTGGGACTATTGCGTTCCCGTAGGCTTTGATGCTTTCGTTTCGCCACTTAGGAAAGGTAATATTGTCCAGTCTGTCGGAAAGCCCATCATCTCCGCTACAAATGGGGGATTGAGTTGGGAAGTTGTTCCAGTAGTTTTGTGGATAGCCATATTCAGGCACTCTTGCCTTCCGTCTTTTATTCTCTTGCTCCAAGCCTTTCTGCTTATGCCGCTTGTCTTGTGGGTAACTTTGGTCGGAGTCGGGAGCATTCCGCTCATCGAGTTTATCTTTTGACCCAATGAATACCCCCTCGTCTTCCCGATGCTCGGCGCATCTCTCCCGTTCCCGACGTTGTCTTTCCAATCTCTGCTGTTCGGAGTCGGGAGCATTTCGGTAAGCAACAAAGAAGACTCGCATTCGCTTGTGCGGGGCGTTGACGGCAGCAGCTGGAAGAACATACGGTTGGACTTCGTACCCTTGAGCTTCCAAGTCAGCCTGCACCTCTTCGAATACCAACCCGCCTGACCAATTAACAAGGCCGAGAACGTTTTCGCCCACGACCCAACGCGGGGAAACCTCTCGAATGCATCGCAGCATCTCTGGCCAGAGGTGGCG
>Ga0208162_1000631_pt1 | contig 19651 bp, 23 predicted proteins | sample CB_VirMetaG_4_FD_184539 | JGI IMG/M metagenome (GOLD analysis project Ga0208162, IMG submission 184539) | Freshwater to marine saline gradient viral communities from Chesapeake Bay - CB_1508_1M Viral MetaG (SPAdes) (version 4) | ecosystem: Environmental > Aquatic > Marine > Coastal | place: USA... | reverse complement strand
GAGGAATAACAATGGCAGATAGTAATCAAATACAGGTCTCCTATACGCGAGAGTCTACTTGGGGGACAACGCCATCTAACGACTTTGAGGCTTTCCCGATTACGGGCGGCGCGATGGCGTATGGCGTGGAAACGGTGCGCTCGCAGACGGTGCGCTCAGACGCACAGCTTGCCGACAGCAAGCGCGTGGGTATCTCGCCCACGGCAAACTACGATTTTGAACTGGCGGCACGAATCTATGACGACTTCATGCGCTCGGCTGTCCGCTCGGACGCGGATTGGTCAACCAGTGCGTCGGTCTCTGCGGCCACCGACATTTCTGCGGCATCAGCAGACAACTCTTTCGGGTCGGTTTCAACCGACTTTACCGCAAGCAATATAGCCAAAGGGCAGTGGGTGTACGTCTCTGGATTTACAGAGAGCGCAAATAATGGTTGGTTCAAGGTTACGAGTGTAGCCGCAAGCAAGTTGATTGTTTCTGGCGGATCTCTTACGAGCGAGGCCGCAGGGGATTCGATCACGATTGAAGGGTCATATGTCTGGTCCGGTAGCACGGAACATAGCTACTCTCTGCAACAGCAATACCAAGACTTGACCGACCGCTACCACCTTATGACGGGTGCGCGGCTCAATGCGTTCTCACTCAATCAAACGCCCGGCGGTATCATAACAGGCTCGTTTGCTTTTGACGGTAAGAATCGCGTTCAAGCCTCCTCAAAGGCCGGTAGCGGCACGGTAAACGCCGCACCTGCCGAGGACGTAGCGAGCGAGGTTGACGGGTTTGGTGCGCTCTGGATCGGCGGCACGGCGGTCTCTTATGACGTTATGGAGTTGTCGCTGAACATCTCGGTTCCTAACCGTCCGGCGAAGGGCTTGGGGTCTTTGGCTCGCACTCGTATGCCGCAGGGTAGCCCCGAGGTCACTGGCTCGTTCTCGGTCTACCTTGACGATGACACATGGGCCTTAGACACGGATTGGGAGAACTTCACCAAGCAAGCCCTGTCCTTCTCTATCGACTTGGGCAATGACGACCGATTTTTGATCGACCTGCCGCAGGTCGCTTTTACGTCCGAGCCGGGAACTAATCCCGGGCTTGATGGCGATGTCATGCTGTCGTTTGATTTCGCCGCAGAGCCGGGCGGGTCGCATGGCTCGGGTAGCGCAGAGAAGACCATTGTCATCTCTCGCACTCAGACCTAAGCGTTAAATTAGTAATCCAGACCCTACTAAAAAAAATCTGGCCGGATAGGTGGGCGCGTCTTTGTAGGGGGACGCGCCCACCGACCACCCTACACAAGAGGTTTTTTTAATGGATTTTGCAAAGCACTACCGAACGGACGAGACCGGCGAGGCCGAGGGCGTTTGGATTGATTGGGCCGAAGGGACGCGGCTTAAGGTCGCTCGACTCGGCAACCCTGCGTACCAGAAAAGATTTCAAGCCCTACTCAAGCCCCATCGACACCTGCGCGACCGTGGCCTGTTGCCCGAGGATGTCCAGAGCGAGATACTCAATAAATGTATTGCCGAGACCATCCTCGTTGATTGGGAGGGCGTAGAATACGAGGGCAAGGCGTTGCCCTACTCGTCGGACAATGCGCTAAAATTAATCGGCGAGTTTAAGGACTTCCGCGAGGATATTTTGACCGTTGCCGGAGAGCAGGCGGTCTACCGACAGACGGAGGTCGAGGAGTCCTCAAAAAACTCTCCGAAGTCGTCGAGTGGCAAGTCCAGTGGGGGCAACACGCCGAGCGATTAGAGCGCAAGCGCGAACGCGGCCAAGATACTGCCGCATCGCGTAAGGCTCTTGACAATCGACCACAGCCCTATGCGGACAATCTCTGGATATTGGAAGCCTTCTATGCGCTCTCGGCCGGTAGACCTTATATTAGTGGGGGGATGGGGGGCGCGTATCCGTCGAGTATCCCGTTCGATTCGGTCGTCAATTATGCGCGGGTATACGGCCCCGACGATGCGGAAGATTTCGACCGCTTTTGGCGTATACTATCCGCAGTTGACCGCGTATATGTTGACTTGACGGTTAAGAAGATAAACGAGAAGTCAAAGGCTAATAAATCAGCCAATAAGCCCAAGAGATAAAAAATGGTCGCCACTACAGGCATAGCGATAGAGCTACAGGATAAGACCAAGCAGGGAGCGCGTGCGATTACGCGCTCCCTTGACGATATAAAGAAATCGGCGCGTGAGACTGCTACCTCGGTTGACAGGTTAGAAGATAATTTCTCCGAACTAAAGCGCGAGATGAACGATACCGGTCGAAGTGCGGATAGGGCCGGTCGTGAATTTGATAGCCTTGCACGATCAGCGAATAAAGTTAATGGCACGACAGGGGGGCTATCCAAAGGCTTCGGATCGCTCAGGGGTGCGATTGCTACCCTTGGGGTTGGTGTTTTAGTTAGTGATTTTATACGACTCTCTGATGCGGGGTCTCGAATACAGAACAGGCTCAAACTTGTCACCCAATCCACGCAAGAATTTAAGGCGGCACAAGAAGAACTCTTTTCGATTTCTCAACGAAGCCGCGTCGGTTTTGAGCAGACGGCAGATTTATATGCAAGATTAGCACGGTCATCTTCAGAGTTAGGATTGAGCCAAGAGCAATTATCACGCATCACTGAAACAGTTTCGCAGGCTATTACTATCTCGGGGTCTTCCGCAGATGCGGCGAGCGCGGCCCTGCTTCAGTTGGGTCAAGGTATCGCGTCCGGCACACTGCGCGGCGATGAGTTGAACTCGGTACTCGAACAAACGCCGCGACTGGCTCAAGCGATAGCCGACGGTATAGGGGTCTCAATCGGACAACTAAGGGCGTTGGGCGCAGAAGGCAAGTTGACAAGTGAAACGGTTATAGCGGCTATACAAAGCCAAGAGGGGACCGTCCGTTCGGAATTTGGACAAACCGCCACAACGCTTGACCAGTCGTTTACAATGCTTGAGAACTCACTCATTAAGTTGGTTGACCGAATAAACGAGGCGACCGGCGCAAGCGGGTTATTGGCGGGGGCCATTGTAGGATTATCAAGAGTCGTTGACCAACCAAGCGGCCCTCCTGCACTTGACTCAGTAACACAGCGACAGATGGACGAGCAGTTGCTTGCATTTGCAGGGCGACCTTCAACGCGAACAGTTGCCGGAGCTTTACAAGATATAGGGCTTGGAAGTCGTTCTACGCGTTTTTCTGGTGAGGATGATATTCAGAGGATGCAAGCCCTGCAAGCCGCTCGACAGATTAGCTCCGCGTTGAGCGAAACAGCCATAGCCATAGAAGCCGAGGCCGATCTTGTTAAGCAGGCCGCTGATTCTGCAAGACTTGAACGCATTGGGCAACTGCAACCTATTCGCAGGGGGGTCCAGATTGGTACGCCGATAACCCCAAGTTTAGAGCAAATAAAAGTTGATGAGACCGTCTTCGGTTTTCAAGATGTGATTGATGAGGTTGACAAGCAGATACAAAGAGAGACCGAAAGTTTTATTGAGTTTGGGAATGCGCTCGGTCAGTTCTCGCCGCAATTAAATACCGCCATCAATGGGTTTGATGCACTGATAAAAGGGGACTATATCGGGGCGGCAATCAGTGGGTTTATGTTGCTAACTGAAACACTTGGGCCGTCAGCCGAACAGGTGGCTGAGTTCCGTCAGCAGATGCAGGAGCTTTTCGCGGCTCTCGATCAAGGCAACGAATCAGCGCAACGGATTATTGAAGACCTTTTCTTTGAAAATGTTGCAGACCGTCAACAAGAAATACTGACGCAGTTTGAGCAAGCCTTCGGGTTTTTCGAGCGAGGCGGATATGGCAACATAACCAACAGCGCGGAAGCCGTCCGCGAATTGTTTGACTATATTGCGCGGATAGATGTCCGTGGGGCATCCGCATTGACAGAGGAAGCCTTCCTTAATCTTTTCGGCCAGAATTATCAGACGCTCCGTGCGGCATTAGATCAAGCATTTGGCACAACCTCGACGTTCGCCGAGATTGCCGAATTGATGTTTGATACCTCCGACTCGTTTGACCATCTGCGCGAATCGGCTGACTCGGCTGTCACATCTGTCAACAGATTGAGCCAAGCAGAGGAAGCCGCGACTCGTCTACGAATCAACGCGCAAGAGATCGCGCTACGGACGCAATTGTCGCGAGAGTTTCGCCGCGCAGGCAGTGACGTATTCGAGCAACGAGCCGCGTATAACCGATTCCAACAAGCCGTCCGGCAATTACAGTATATGGGCCGCGCAGGGGCCGCTCTGACGGGCGGCGGCGGGGGTGCGGGTGCATCGACCACAGCCGCGACAACGACCGCCACAGGGGGCGGGGCGGCGACGACAGGGGGAGCAACAACGGCAGGCTTGCCTCCGATTAATGCGACTGTAGCGATCAATGCGGCAATGGTTACGCCAGATCAACTCGTCCGGCTCCCGTCAGAGCAAGATATGGAGTCATATTATAGCGCGGAACTTCTGCCGGTCTTATCTGATCCGATCACCCCGATCTTAGATCAATTCTCTGACAACATTAGAGCGAATAAGGTTCGCATTTATCCGTGGACGCTGTTTGATGTGCCGTCGAGTAGCGTCTGGTCTTCGTATTGGTCTCGGTTCTTACTTGCAAGGGCTGACACAGAAGAAACCGGCCCCGACTCGGTGGCCGCTCAAATACTTGACAACACGCGAGCAAATAAAAAGCGCATAAACCCCGAGGATATGTTTATAGTCCCAACGTCAAGTATTTGGTCATCGTATTGGTCTGTATTTTTATTGGGTCGAGCAGATACAGACGAGCATGGCCCCGACAATGTAGCGGCTCAAATATTGGACAACGCACAAACAAACAAGGTCCGCATAAACCCCACAGATATGTTTGCAATCGCGTCGGGCGAACAATTCCGCAGTTTTTGGCAACAAGGCTTAAACTCCGTTGTTGTTACAGACGAATACGGCCCCGGCGCGGCGATTGCATACACCAGAGAACATACTGCAAACAGGAAGCTCGAAATCAAACCGAGTGACTTGTTTTCTATTCCTTCGGGCTTTGACTTTTTCTTCTTGTTTGCAGATTTAGCTCCAAATATTACGTTTGGATTGAATTCCGTTTTAAATAATTTGTCAACGATACCTGTAAATGTTGCAAGTCTAATAGACTTTGACGCATCCGGCATAAGCGAGGCAATCAACGCCGCAGTAAAGGAAGCGATCAGCGACCGCTCATACGATACCCCACAACGCTTGGGCTTTACCAGTGGGAGGGCTTAACAGATGGCCGATATAGTTTTTGACGATGGGACCAACCCCTCCGTTTCTCTACCCGCTCCAGACTACCCGGGCCAAGCCTTCGCCTTCCTCGACCAGTCGATACAGCAAGCGATGGGTGGGCGCATTACGTCAATCACTCGCGGCTCGGGCGAGCTTCGGCGGTGGACGTTAGCATGGCAGAGCTTGAGCGCGAGCAACTATACAACCCTCAAGACGTTTTGGTATACAACGGTCTCGGGCGCATCCACGCAGGTCACCTACACCGACGAGAACGGGACCAACTACACCGTCAAGTACACAGGCGGCATTGAACGGGCGCGGCTCGTTGATTATGACTCATACGCCGTTGAGGTCCAACTGGCAGAGGTTGCCTAATGGCGCGGACGCTAACATCGGGCCAAGAGGCCGAGCGCGTCAAGGATGGGGTCAAGGGCGTGTGGATGGTCGTCGCATCGTTCGACCAGTACGGCGCGTCGACGACGACTAAGCGGTGGGCATCGCGGGGCTATACGCTCTCGGCTAATACCTACGAGGGCATAATAGCTGAGGGCGGCATTGACCTTGGTATGTTGCGCGTAAAAGAGCAGGGCGGTCTTGGCCCCGTTGCCACCTCTACGATCCGGCTACGCGACGAGGGCGGCGAGTCTACCATAACGGACACGCATGTAATCAGCAACGACGAGGTATATGTCTATTTTATTTTCCCGACAGGTTCCGAGGTTGAGGGCGACCGCATAGAGGTCTTTCGCGGCGTTATTGAGCGGAACAGTACGCGGAACAACGTCTGGACGTTACGCCTAAAGGACGATAGCAAGTCCGAGCTAAAACAGATACCGAGCAAGTTGCTCGACCCTGTAACGTATCCGTTCGCGTACTCGCTCGGCGCAGTGATACCCGAAGCCTTCGGCAACCATAACGAGACACCGGACGATGTAAGTGCCAGTGATATAGTCAGCTTGGCCCCTGCTCGAATGACCGACAAGTATGCGTTGCAGGCGGTCGCGTCATTAAATAAAAAATCTGGTGCAGGACTTTATCAGTGGTATCCACAGGCTGAGAAATTCGCTCGCATTGTAAATACCTATATAACGGATGGAGTTGAGACCCTCGACGATCCCGAGCGCATTACTTTTTCTCGTCCCTCTCGCGCTTATCCCGGGAATGGATACGACTTAAGGGGAAATAGTTGGTTTAATGTTTCGGAGCCTAATCCAAATACATTTGTCTTGTTGGACTCCAGTAATTTACGTTTTTGGTTTTCTGGTTTGCCTAAAATGGGCGAGATGACTGCGGCGTATTTATATATAAAGTCAAGCACTGGCACATACGACTGGTGGCTATATGATACGCGAGTTTCAGACATCTCAGAAATTGCGTCGGGTTCAAATGTCACTGGCGACGTATCCTATGCGCTGACGCTTTCGGATTATAATGATTGGAGTGGCCTTGCCAATTTACATCTACAAATCTCTGAGGCACCTCCTTACCCAGAAACCAAAAAAATAGAGGAGGCTTCAATAAAGGTTGAATTTAATGACTTCCTCGCAGTGATTGACCAAGAGCCAGAAATATATCAGTCAATTGTGGGGTGGGAGGATGTCGCAAGTAGATATAAAGACGGCTCTATTATCTCTGCGGCATCCGGCACGGCATTACGAAACCCCGTCTATATCTTAGAGGCACTGCTTCGCGGAAAGAATCTAAACAACCTTGAGGAGGCCAAGATTGACGCGACCTCTTTTACAGCGGCGGCGGCATCTCGCACGGACTGGTATTTCGACTTTGTAATGCGGGAACAGGTCTCCGACCAGTTTCTTGACTCGTTCTGTTTTGAGGCAGGGCTAATGCTCTACAGCACTGCCGGGAAGTTCCACTGCGCGGCGATGGACAAAGACAGAACGCCGGAACATTTTTTCATCGGTGGGTATCATATGCCGGTTGTCGGGCCAATCGACAACCCTATGCAACAGCAATATGACCTTGAGATTGAACCGGTCAACGCGTCCGACATCTACAACGAGATCGCTATACGCTACGGCATCCACCCGGCCACAGGCGCACCGCAGCGGGCCACAATAGCAAGCGGTCAGTTTCGGATTACCGGCACGGCCAACACTGCCGAGGCAGGGGCTACGCTGACTGACACCTCTGCGACGTTTCAGACGGATGACGTAGTGGTTGGCGAAGGGGTTTATGTAGACAACGACAAGCTCTACACCGTTGCGTCCATTGTAAGCGAGACCGTTTTGACGTTGACGGCTGTTGATGGCGGGGCCGTATCTACGCTCTCGTCTGTCAGTTATTACCTCGGGCCAAACATTAATGACTTGGCTTTCTCCTCTCAGCAAGCATATAAAGCCGTCAACGCATTAGGCGGCAACAGGCAGAGAACCTTCCTTGATGACGGCGGCTATATCAGCCAGTTTATACGCGACGAGTCAACCGCCGAACTATTCAAGGACCACTGCCTTGATTGGTTCTCGCAACCCCGCGACCGCTTCACGTTTTCGTTGATGCACGACGGTATACGCGTACAGCCGGGTGACTTTATGTTTTTGGATCACCCGAAGTTTAAGGCAAGCCAGAGGGCGCGACAGATAACAGAAACAGCCGAGGCAGTTGATGCCGTAGAGACAGAGATTGACGTAACAACGGGCGAGGCGGGTCTATTCCGCGTAAATGATTATATTTATCTGCAAGAGTCTAATTCAAGCCCTCCCGAACTGATGCAGGTCAGCGCAGTTGATACGGGCAACTCGCGCATAACCGTCAGCCGAGCGCAATGCGGAACAAAAGCACAGACGTTTTCAACGGGCGCGAACATCTACCGGTTGACGCAAAAGTGGGTGGTGTTAGGGGTACAAGAGATGACCCCAGACGATACGCGCATCCGCATAGAGGCGCAGATCGTCCCGCGATGGTATAAGCCAGTCGGGACGGTCGTTTCACCCGGGTATCCCGACTACGACGCGGCAACGGATGCGGAGCGAGTCGCCTCTGGATGGGGGACGCTACCGAATGGACGCGTGAATCAGTTAGACCCCGACTCGGCTATATCGTACGTTGGGTCGTAACCATAGAGCATAGAGAGAGAGCGTATAATGGCAACAAACCCCTATAGCTACGGGACACTCGGGACGCGGTGGACGGTTGGCGAGCCGACAAGTAAATCCCTGCTTGATATTTCCCGGGTCAAGAATGACGCGAACCGTTGGACGTTGGAGCAGTTAATAACCGACCCAGACGACAGTGCCACCCTCGGATTTGGGTTGAGTTTTGCATCATCAGAACAACGCTTATTGCAGATTCACAATACAGATATTAGTAAATATTTCCAGATTTATGGAGGGCGAGCAGGGAGCCCTACGAGTGACCATTTAGTTTTTAGCACTGGCACAAACGGCACAATAATGGAGTTTGACGGGGCCAATCATTGGATCACGTTCCATAATACCGCCGGAGTGCAAAAAATGTACTATCGCGGGGACGGGTCTCCCGGGTTGATTTTAGAATCTGGCGTTGTTCTTACAGTGGGGGGGTTAATAACCGCAAGCGCAGGGATCAGCGGCACGACAGGGACGTTCAGTTCGACGTTAGGCGTTACAGGCGCAACTACTTTGTCGAGCGATGTCGGAATAGGAGTTGCGGCAGGTAGTGCATTAACGTCAACTGGAACAACGCTAACAATCAAAGAAGACGATAATACAAACTCAGCAAACATTGAGTTGATTGGCGGCAATGCGAACGGTGAGGTAGCAGGTAGAATTAAGGCCAACTACACGGGCAACGCCAATCACAGTTCAGAGATTCGTTTTTCGCTCGGCCCAAATGGAGCGGATCAAGGCGAAACAATGTTTCTCACGCGAGGCGCGGACGGACTTGTTGAGCGATTAAAAGTTGGGCAAGGAACTGTTTCAGTAACTGGTGACCTCGCAGTAGACACCGACACGCTCTTCGTCGATGCGTCAGCAGATCGCGTGGGCATGAATACGAGTTCGCCACAGTTGAGCGTTTCAACCGAAGTGCCGTTAAGTGGATTCGACGGATTTGGCGTTCAATATAGCAACGAGACAAAAGGCGAGTTGACGGTCAATCCGAGTACTGGCGAAGTGCGGATGGGCGCAACTAACAGCACTGGCACATATTTCACGACACTATATTCAAACGGCTCGGAAGCCGCACGCATCGACTTGTCTGGAAACGTCGGCATCGGCACGAGTTCGCCCAGCTTGCAGACGTGGCGCACGAATACATACCTAACCATTGATAACGGGACAGATGGCGGTGTTGTTGAGTTGGTCACCAGCGCGTCCGATGCCAGCGGCAATGAGGCTGGGGCTATTTTGTGGGGCGCGACAGGAAATACGACGAACCACAAGCATATCGGCGGCATTGAGATGGTTACAGAGGGATCGACTGCTACACAGCGCGGCGCTTACATGCGGCTATTGACGAAAGCTGACGGAACGGCTCAACCTACCGAACGCCTCCGCATCCTCAAGGATGGCGGCATCACGTTCAACGGCGACACCGCTGCGGCCAATGCGTTGGATGACTACGAAGAGGGAACGTGGACTCCTACTCTTTCGGGTGCGACAACAGCAACTATCGCCAGTCAATTTGGTAGTTGGTACAGGAAGGTTGGCGATTTAGTTATGTTTTCGATAAACCTGCAACTATCATCAAATTCAGATACTGGTAGTGTCTATATATCATTGCCATTCACATCATCTAACACAGCGGGAAAAAAGTTTGGGGGTGCGTACGAATGTTATGTGGACAGCACCAATAACACAATTTGGTATGTTCCTGCGAATTCTTCCTTACTGGAAGCTGTTAATAGAGACTCGACAGGGACAACATACGCAACATTGTCGGGTAAATATATACAAATTTCTGGGATGTTTTTAACATAATAACTTGATGGATCATTGGGTCGAACAGGAGTAAAAAATGGCACTAACAGAACGCATAGAAGAAGACAAGATTGAAGTCGTGGGACAGTTCAAGCACATACAAGTCCGCACGGCTACTGTTGTAGAGCGCGATGGCGTGGAACTGACTCGCGCATTTGAGCGCAAGGCACTCGCACCAGACGCAGATGTCAGCGGTGAAAGCGCAGAGGTGCAAGCGATTGCAAGTGCGGTATGGACGCAAGAAATCAAAGATGCGTATGCGGCTCATGTCGCTGCGTCAGAACCGAACGGAGAATAGACAATGCCAACGTACAGCCATGATTTGACTATCACGCCGCGCATCCGAGTCGGCACAGAAACCCTCGGTGACGGCAGCGTCCAGACCGATTGTATAAGTGCCGTTGTGTGCATCGCCAAATGCACGGACACGGACACAGGCGAAGTAGCAAGCACAGATCCGTGGGTCTCACTCGATCTGAGCAGTCTGACCGCTGATGACTATGTTGCGTTAGACGCACTGACTGGCCTACCACAGCGTGCTATTGATCAGCTGACCGCATGGGGCGAGGAGCAGCAGGCAGGCTTAGAGGCGCAGCTACAGGCGCGTGCAAGCGCACCGAAAGAGCAGACCGCGCCGTGGAGTGCATCAAACGCGTAAGTTTGTTATATTATAACCATAACCTACACCCCTACCATCCTACAATCCTACAGGAGTTTTTATAATGAGCAAGGACCAAAACAAGCCGACAGCCGCAAGTGACGAGCAACTGATAAAAGAGATCGAGACAGCCCTGCGCGAACGGGCGCAGTTCGTTGTCGCAAATGATCCACAGTGCTGTCAGTTGCAGGGTGCGCTCGACTACGCTACCGGAAAGTATCGACTAAAACAAAATGACCAACCAACCAACGGAGCAGGCGAATAAACCCGACCCGTTAGACACCGCCGGAGCAATATCGACGCTATCCAAAGAGGCGGGGATACTGTTGATAATGCTCTTGGCCGGTGGAACCGCTTTATATCTGGGATGGGATCAGATAAGTGCAATATTTGAGCAACAGCAGAAGTTGAGCCGAGCGGTCGAAGAGGTCGCCGAACAAGAGGCTGTTATCCGTGAACACGCGGGACGGTTGGCCGCATTGGAGACCAATCGCTCGCGCGTTGAGGTTGACCTCATGCTATTACGCAAAGATACCGACGCGAATAGTTTTTTCACCGAGAATTGGCCGCGTGGAACCATCGGGAGCCTTCCGGCAGATGCCGTGCAGTTTACCCGATTAGATTATATCGAGAAACGGCTTGATGCTCTAAGCCTACAAGTCACGACCCACATTTGCGAGTAACTCATGGCGATAAATTATAGGGGCGAACGGTTCGCCGGATATAACAAACCGAAACGGACACCCAAGCATAAGACCAAGAGTCACGCAGTCTTGATAAAAGACCCGCAGACCAAGAATCCTAAAATTATTCGTTTCGGCGCACAAGGTGTATCCGGCTCGCCAAAGAAAAAAGGCGAGTCTAAAGCATATCGGGCGCGGCGGTTGGCGTGGAAAGCACGCCACGCGAAAAACATAGCCAAGGGGCCGACGAGCGCGGCGTACTGGGCTAACAAGGTCAAATGGTGAGGACATGGATTTTTTGAAAAAGAAACTTAAAGAGGTCGCAACCAAGAAAGCCGGTGGGACCGCTTTATACTTGGGATGGGATCAAATAAGTGCGATATTTGAACAACAGCAGAAACTAAGCCGAGCGGTCGAAGAGGTTGCCGAACAACAGACCGCGATTAAAGAGCATGGCGTTCGACTCGCGGAATTAGAGAAAACAAAAACGCGACATGAGGTTGACCTTATACTACTCCGCAAGGACACCGACGCAGCGACCAAGCGCATCGTCGCGGCGATCATTACAGCCGCGTTGATGGGCCTCGGTCTCTCGTCCGATCTCGCGCAAGATGTAGGACGCGAGGTTGGCAATATGATTGCCTTTTAACGCATTGGCCGATGGCGTGAAATTCGACTCTCAGAGTGTTCTCACGGGCTGTATCCTCGCGGCTATTGGGTGGCTCTTTAGCGCGACGATTTCCCACAGCGACCGCCTCGCGGCGTTAGAAACGAAATACGAAGAGCGGCTTGCATCTATTGACAAATCGCTGACGCGAGTCGAGCGGAAACTTGACGATTATACAGCCGCGCTCGAATACGCGAAACGATTAGCCGATGGCAACTAACGCGAAGAGGAAAAAGCGCAGGCCGATGGAGCCGACCGTCGAGCGGTTGAGCGACAAATGCATCTCCGTTTCGTTTGCCCCGTCTGGCACCGAATGGACCGTTCCTGTCCTGCTCGCGTCCGACCAGCATTTCGATTCGGCCCATGCCGACCGCAGGCTGATCAAAAAGCATTTGGACGAGGTGGTCGAGGCGAATGGCCGCGCGCTGTTTCTCGGCGATTGGTTCGACTCGATGCAAGGGTCGAGGGATAAGCGATCAAGTAAAGGCGCACTCTTGCCGCAGTATAAACGCTCGGATTACCTCAACGCGCTCGTAGAGGATTCTGTGGCGTTTCTGGAGCCATATGCGCCGTATATCGCAGGGTGGGCCGAGGGGAACCATGAAACGTCTATTCTCCGGCATACGGAGTTTGACCTGCTCGGCGCGACGATCAACGAGTTAAACCTCCGCACCGGCTCAGATATTCAACGCATGGGATATAGCGGTTGGGTGTTTATCCGTTATCTGCAATACTCAAGCGGCTTGATCGACGATACCAAAAAAATCTACTACACCCACGGGTCCGGCGGTGGTGGACCCGTAACGAAGGGCGTTATTGCCACGAATCGCCGCGCCACGTACCTGCCGGACGCGGACATAATCTGCTCGGGCCATATACATGAGGCGTGGTCAATGGAGATGCGGCGCGAGCGGATCAACCGCAACGGGACCGTCTACGGCGAGACTCAATACCATTTACAGCTACCGACCTACAAAGACGAGTTTGCCGGCGATGGGTCTGGGTGGTGGCATGAGACTGGCAAAGCACCGCGACCGATGGGCGGTTGGTTTGTCGATCTGGGACGCAAAAAGAATAATAATTTTTGGACGTATAAAGCCACTCCGCGACGAGCGGAATAAACAAAGAGAGGATGACGAGATGCCGAAACATTACGGCGGTAAAATGGGCGGCAAAATGGGCGGGAAGAAAAAAGCCAAGCCTAAGCCAAAGCGCAAGCCAAAGAAATAAAAAAAGGGGCCGGACGATTCCGGCCCCTTTTCTGTAGCGGCGAGGCCGGATGCCCCGCCGCCGGTTGGGAATTTACAGGTTATAATACTTAATGTTGCCCATGAGAAATTTGTGGTAATTGCTCAGGCGTTGATCGTACTGCCAATTAGTTTTTACTATATGTAATACCCCATAGTCGCGTAGTACAAACTCAGCGGCTTTTATCTCGTAGTATTCCTTAACTGCTTTGTCCTTTTGGGCAGATGTTGCGCTATGACGCAACAAACGAAAGATGCCGTCCTTCTCTGCGCGATCAAAAGACGTTTCGACTCCCACATATTTTGTTACTGCGTCGTCGTTAGTCTCTGCCTCGTCGTAAATCGTATACTCAAAGGCGGCAGACGGGTTGCCGTGTGCGTCGTTTCTGGTTTTATCTTCGATGTGAAGTCTAAGTCTCATTTTCTTCTCTCCTCGGTTTGCGTTAGCGTTATTGCTAACGTATGATAGAATAATAACCATACCCTGCAAGTATGTCAACACCTTTTTTAAAAAAAGATGAAAAAAAATAGCAGGGGCCAAATCTGCACCCCTGCTACCGGTCCCGCGTCCCTCCCTGCTCGCGGTTATACGGCTATGTGGCTCTGCGGCTATGCGACGCAATGTTTAGGTGTTATTTTCTGGTTCAATACGTTTTTGATTACCTGAGGATTCCAGACACGTTTTCCGCGACGAGTTAGGATTCCTCGCCGCTGTAATTCCGCCCCGATCTTGCGGTAGGACTCGCCGGAATAGCGGAGCTTGCGTATTAGGTCGAGGGCTTTCTGTTCTTCTGGTTCTACGGCCAAACCTCCACCTTTCAATAAGCGGTAGCCGAAGGGAACATCTCCACCCGTTTTCTCGCCTCGCTCACGCTTCTGCGCCATCGCCGTGGCCGTTCGATTCGATACATTTAAATTTAATAATTTACGATAATATTTAATGGGTGCGGTATCAGATTTAAACCATGCCCAATATTTGTCTCCCTCTAATAACTCAGACGCAGTATGACATAGGCGGCATAGTAGGTGCAGGTTTTCGGCTGTATTATTGCCAACATTTACTCGCGCATTTATGTGCGCTCGTTGCAGATTTTTGGTCTTATAATTACAGCGGAAACAACAACCAAAATTTAGCCCCTCAAGTCGGCTTGACCAATATTTATATATAGCCTCGCTCACGCTACGCGCTCCCCGTCGAACACCTCGACGACCTGCGCGTTGACCTCTGCCGTGCGAACTATCGCGTTATTGATGATCGAATGCGAGGGCGGTATCTCTCGCGCATGGTTACACGCGGCGACGGTGACGCGCTCGTAGTGAGCGGTCTGAAGTTTACCGGACTTCCATGCTTCGCACCCTTCCGCGACGATCTGCTCTAATGCTGACCACGTTGTGGCTTGTTCGACGCGGTTGAGCAGTTCGCACATCGTAACGTGTTGAGCTTTGATCGCCGCCATGACCGCGCCCCTATTTTTTACGATGTGGGCGCGTTGGTCCGGCGTTAGATTCGACCCGCCAACCATCTTGAGTTGGTCGCCATCGGCCAGTTCAAGGCCAATCCCTGCCGCGTCGAGTTGACGCATAAAATTATATACGTTATCCATCGTTACCATCTCCTCGGTTAGTATTGAAAATCGTTACGAGCGAGCAATGCCTGCCCGTCCTCGCTCAACATGAGACCGCGATACACGCGGGTTCTGCTACCGCCGCCTACGCGGTCGGGCTTGTATCCATGATCCGACATGAGCCGACCAAACCAGACCGCTGATCGGTCCTCGCCTGTATGGGCGTTGTATGCCTCGCGTAGGTCGCTCGTTGTCACAGTGTAATCACTGCCGATTTCGCAACAGGTGCCGAAAAAGTCGATTAAGGGGTCTTGGTCTTCGCGATAGCTCGCCGTAGATTCGCGCACTGCGTCGGGCTGTTCGAGTCCTTCGCATCGGTAGAGTTGATACCCCTCGATCAGCCAGTTTAGGATGCCGCTCGCCTCGCTCTTTAGTCGTGCGATGATCTCGTCCTTTTTACCTGCCGCCGGATGTCCGGCAGAGCCAAACTTTACGCCGAACTCTATGAGATGAAGCCGTCGCCAAGTGCCGTGGGTTCCGCCTTTTATTTCCGGTTTGTTGTTAGTGGCCAGAAGTATTTTGTATTGAGGGTGGAAACTGAAATACTCTTTATGTAGAAACCGTGCCGTTTCTTGGTCGCCGGATACCGTGCGTTTTATTACAGCCTCGTCGAGCGAACTGCCTTTATTGGTCTCCGATACCGTTACAAGACGCGCACCGCGTAGCATTGCGAGGTCGTTCCTTATCGACTCGTTGCGCGACGAACTGAGAAACGTATGGGCGGGTGCGGTGCTTAGATAGTCGCCCATGAGATACGCGAGGACTTCAAGCAATATTGACTTCCCGTTGGCCCCTTCGCCGTAGAGGATAAACATAGCCTCACTCGTCATATCGCCGGTCAATGCTATACCGAGGTATTTCTGGAGGTGGCGTATTACAGCCTTGTCCTCTCGCAAGATTTGCCCGACAAACTCGCACCAATATGGGCAGGTCGCGTCCGGCTTGTAAATCATGCGCGAGCGTTGCGTGAGTCGGTGCGTCGGGTCTGGGTCGAGCGTTTCGCCGGTCAGCAGATCGACCGTCGTGTTAGCCGCGTTATAAAGAAATGGATGCGTGTCAAGATCGGACACGCCGCAGACAATGGACGGGTGCGATTGCGCGAGCTTGGTCATTGCGTTTACGCGCACGAGCGACTCGCTTGACAGGCTCCACTTTTCGGCAATATCAACGCCTTGTTTATCGACGATTCCGGTGCGCTCCTCTGCGCGAATCGTTCGCGCTGTATCGAGGGCCATCTCTTGGATGCGGGTCTCGTTATCAAGTCGCCACCGGATGCCGTCCCAGAGGTGCCAACCCTGCTCGGGAACGTAGAGTATTTGAGACCCGTAACGGGCCACCAGACGGTCCCTGTTGCCGCCATCGGTCATCGGTAGACCAACGACGTTATACCCACCGCCGGACGGCGTAGAGGCCGACTGAGCCGTCACGCCAAGCTCGGGGTCGATGGTTGAGGGCAAAGGCGGCGCGGGTTCGTAGCGCATCATTCCCTGCGCGATGCGGTCAACCTCGGTCGCGTCCAGTTCGGGACTGCAAAACTGTTGATTGTATTGATGTAGCATCGCGGCGATCTGTTCTGCGTCCAACCCGCGACGGCGTAGCGATCCGGCGATGCTCGTCAATGTAGCGTTGCGCGATCCCTCAGCGATCACCTGCCCGACTTCGCGCTCTATTCGCTCTCCAGTTCCCGTCTGTTGCGCACTACGCAACAACTTGGGTCGATTGCCCTGCTGTAGCTCGACGAGCCTCTCAAGGCCGTTAGGCCAAGCCTCGGCCAGATCGACCGGCGCGTGGTCGTCGTAGTGGAGAGCAAGCTCCCACTCGTATGTTCCCCCGCTCGCATGGTTCGATGGCTCAGCGAGGATATATCCGCCGTCATTTTTAATGTCGATCCCCTGCGCGACATCGTTCTGCGAGTGAAGGCTCGGCGTATACTTGACAATGATATGTTGGCCGTTGCCGCCAGTCGTTTGCGTTGGCGTATCTGGGATGGGGCCGACGGTCTGCTCGAGCTCGCGCCAAGTCGCATCTCCGTCGTGGCGTGGGTCGATGTCGATCGCGGTGATGCCGGAGACCTCGCCGGTGCGTATGCCAACGTTGGCGTAAGGCGACTGGCTCCACCAATCCTTTATCTGTTGCTCGTCTGTCGTAGCATCATTCAAGCCGCGATACGTCATGGGGTGTTTTCCGGCATTGCCGCAGTCCTCGCCGCAACTACAGCCGCCGCTCGTCGTTATAAAGTGGCACGGGAAAACGTGCCAACCTTTTTGCGCGTATTCAAGCGCGTATTTCCTCTTGATCTGTGATGACATTGATTTGTACCTCTATCCTCGGTTTTTTGCGGTCAATCTCAAAATAGTGATGGAGAGAACTAATATAGCGTATTGTATCATCTGGCAAAATCTTCGCCTTTACCAGACCGTCCAGAATCGCCTTCTGCGCCCCGCCTGCCACGTTGTCGGGATCTTTGCGGCGGTTGGGCCTGTAGTGCCGGAAGATCACCTCGACGGGCGCGTCAACGGGTTTCAGTTTCTGCGCTCGACACTCAAGAGCGACTATCTGCGTATTGCCGCGTTTGACGCGAGAGTAGCGCGACCAATGGCTTTTACTCGCCGCGATTATCTCATTTAGGGCGGGCAGTTCGCCGTCAAGTATGAGTGTCTGAGTTGTCAAAATAAGATAGCCCGACGGCCCCAAGAGGAGGGGGGCCGTCGGGCGGTTAATGGCTTAGAGGAACTCTATGTCGTCGTCGGCAACAGCGGCCTGTGTTGCCTCCTGAGCGGCCTTCTCTGCGGCCAGATCAACGCGGGCCGGAACATGGTCGTCGAACTCCGCAGGGCGGTCGACAAACTCGACAATGCCCCACTTCGGCGCGTAGTTCGTAGACTGACCGGCTTTGACGGGAGTCGTGCCGGTAACCGCAATAACAGGGCATTTCGTCGGGTCGCTCGACTCCGGCAGTTTTTGCCAAGCGTCAACGAGGTCGTCAAATGCGCGGCCAATCGTCAAGCCCTGTTTGCCAAATTTACGAAGAGACCCGTCGAAGTCGCCGCCGATCATCTTGACGTTGATCCCGAATGCCGCCTTGTGCTCGGGCGTCGGCTGTGGCGGCATACCATCGGCGCAGTGGCGCATAACGCTGTCGGGACGCTTGTCGATAAATGCGGTCCAACCGATCTCGCAGTTTGCGAGGTCGGCGACGAAACGCGGTTTCTCGACTTCGACCTTCTCGCTCTCCCAATCTCCTGCCGCGTTCTGAGTGCGCTCGACGGCGAAGAATCTACCGGCGCGGAGGTCCATGTCGAGGCGGGGAAGGTATTTGCGTTCGCTGTTCAGATTCAAAAAACCCATTTTTTTTACTCTCCTTAGTTGACGTTGACCATTCGGTCGGTGTCGTGGTTGGTTGGTTGATTATTGCTCGCGGCCTGCTCCTCTCGTCGCCGCGAATGGGGTTTATTGTATTAGGGGCGAGGGGCGGGATAAGATGCGACTCCAACGCATTGACCCCATAGACCCTTTCTGGTTAGCCCCTCGCAAAAAGGTGGGGCGAACGGCTCCCCTGCGGTCGTCGCGATCCCCTCGCTCTCGCAGTTTTCCGCGGGACTCCCCAGACCCGCTCCCCAAGCCGTTCGCCCCGATCTCATTAGATAGCAACTGGTGGACGGTCGTTATTGATCGACCGGCTGATGCGCTCGCGCACCGCCTTGTTGTAAGTATATGCCGCGCTCACTTCGTCCGGCGTAGCGTCAAGCGTATAGCCGCAGTTTGCATGATCCGCGCAGATCCAACGCTCTTGACGCAGATAGATATACATGCGGTCCGTGCAATAAGGGCAGTCTTTGACTTTCATCTTACCGACCTCCCAGAATGATATGGCCAATGACCTGCGGGGCAAATTCGACGAAGGCGACGGTCAATATAATCAGCAGGATCGTCGCGCTGTTTTTTGCAAATGTTCTCATGGGTCAAGCTCCTCGGTTGTTGGTGATGTTATTAAAGATATATACAAGCCTACTCGTTGTCAACACCTTTTTTCTGTTCGTGCAATTTTATTTCCGAGACCAGTTGCCGCGATACACCAACCGCTTTGGCGATCTGGTTCTGATTGAGCCGACCCTCGGCAAGCATCGCGAGAATGGTCCGGCGCGTCTGGCCGTATCTGCTCGGCGCAGGGATATTATGGCGTGCGTAGATGCGCCTTTGTTGGTAGTAGCTCACGCCGGTTGCCTCGCGGATCTCGGCCGCTGTTTTGCCCTCGCGTCTGAGAGCTATTACTTGGCTTTCCATTATTTGGCCTCCAGTGCCGACTCTGCGGCGTTTTCGATGTTGGCCCACTCTTGAGCCGTGAAGTAGTCCTCGTCGTATTGGTTGCCGTCTGCGTCCGTTATATCGCCGATGACGATATGGGCATCGACGGCGGGATATTCGAGCGTTCCGGTGTATCCGCTATCGACCTCGACCTCGACGGTCAGGTCGGGGCCGTTCTCGTCGCGGTCGTCGAAGGTGTAGGTGAACGTCATGGTCAAGCTCCTCGGTTATGGCGAGGGGCCGAAACCCCTCGCCGGTTGGGTTTAGATTGTGCCGACGAAAAAGTTGT
>Ga0208162_1000630_pt1 | contig 19666 bp, 34 predicted proteins | sample CB_VirMetaG_4_FD_184539 | JGI IMG/M metagenome (GOLD analysis project Ga0208162, IMG submission 184539) | Freshwater to marine saline gradient viral communities from Chesapeake Bay - CB_1508_1M Viral MetaG (SPAdes) (version 4) | ecosystem: Environmental > Aquatic > Marine > Coastal | place: USA... | reverse complement strand
GTTTTCGAAAACCTCCTGATTAGGAAGACGGACAACTTTGCTGACATGTGCAGTGTTGGCGCTCTACCTGGGAAAGAGGTCCACTACGTTATTTCCAACTGCACGTTTATTGGTGACTCAGCAGCAAACCATCGAGCGTTTGCTGTAGGTGCGCCTGCAACGTCAACGTCAAACTACCAGATCACTAACTGCATGAGCTTTGTGCCCTGGCAGTGGTATCAAAGCGTAAGTGGCAAAATGAACTTGTCGGGCTCCAACAACTTCGGAGGAGCCACCAACCCCTTCCCTGCTGCTATTCAGGCAGAAGGACAAACTTGGACAACCACCACAGATACAGCACAGCCCTCTACAGGCAACCAAGTAATATACACTTCTGCTACAGGAGCCTTGGTAAATGTATCTGGTAACGATGCTATAGGAGTTGGTACGGGTTCAGCCATCAATGTACCTGCTACAGATATCCTTGGTAAGTCTAGACTACGAGGACTAAGTAATGAGTATGTTGATCCTGGTGCTTTTACTACAGACATTAGAACTGCGACAAGAACCATCGGTATTGGAGGAGCCTTGTCAGGCTTCGATTACGAGGACTTTACAACTGCGGAAGCCTCGATAGATGCGATTACTGCCGACGAGTTCTTCCCTGATCACGCTCGACGAAGAGCCTTTGCTCAAAGAAATCATAGAGTTCTTTTTGAATGTAACGCGGGACTCTACAGTACCCCCGCCGGATCTTGGGGTGGACAAGGAGTTAATGATCGAGAAAGAACAGTTATATTCAAGGCCGACGCAGATAGCAACCATTTTGGTACGTTCGATCAAGGTGTTATTGTACAAAACGATCAGCCCGATACTACTTTTGGGCTTAATATTCTTAACAAAACGATACTCGATGGTTTGGTGATTAGAACAAGCGACACTAGGACAAAATACCTAATAACCGCTGCTGATTATGCTCAACTAAAAAACTGTATGATTAGAAGTATTGGCCCCGGAACTGTGGCCCTGGGGGATCAAAGTTATTCACCTTCTGAAATTATTCTAGAGAACTGCGTTATAAAGAGTGATTACAGTGGTCGAGCATGTATTCACGGGCACGCGCAAACTGCCGTTGAAGGGCAGCCTCATCACGCACGCGCAGTAAACTGTACTTTTATAAACATTGCTGACTGCATATCCTTTGAACCTGCGTCGGAAAATATTCGCGAGGGTTATATGAAACTCACGCTCATAAACAACTTGTTCCTCCCAGGATCCGGCTCTTCAAACCTTAGAGCAGACTACGGCGATGTGCAGTATTTTGAGGTAAGTGGAAGTGGTAATATCGGACCCGGAACTGAGACCTTAAATGGAGGCGGCGCTAACAATACGCACAGAGGACGCCTACCTGAGAATACCGTAGCGTACCAGGGAGACATTATTACGGCATCCAGCCTCGATGAACTCAGTGCGATTGTTACTCAGTTTGTACAGGTGCTTAACCCTGAGACGGGAGCGTTGATTTATCACCCGACAAACGATGTTCAAGACGCTGGCGTTGGTCCTACGCTCAACAATTTAGTACCTACGAACGATATTATCGGACGTACACGTTCGGGAGATGACACTGATGTAGGTGCGTTCATGGCTGATCGCCCTGCAATCCTTACTCCTCCGACAGCAAATAGAATTCCTTACGAGGTTGATAATATCGAAGCTGAGGACGTTGTAGATCCTCTTGAAAGTTCCATATCTCTAGTATTCAATAATACTCAAGGACATCTCAGAGATGTATCCTTCGGAGTGTCCTTCCCAGGACTGGATATGACGCAGGACCACCTCCAGGACATTGAAAATGTTGATTCAAGTTCTAACTATGTTCTGATCGAAAACCTAGACCCGTCAAAGTGTATCGTGATTCGGGGGGTTTCCCTTGCACAGCCTTGGCTGAGTGGGGTGTATATTGGCACTCTGTCTGTAGAGGAAGAGGAAGCTGATATTTTAGTGTACATGAGTCGTGCAAGCTCTAATGAAGGAGGTCAATGGGACTTTGATTATGTTCTACCTCCTGGAAAGAGCTTGATGCATAACCATGTACGAAAGCCTGATGAAAACGCGCTTATGGCTCTAAACGTTAGATATCTGCTGATTGACGCTGTTAATCAAGAATCCTCAAGATTTACAAACAAACAGTAACAAAAGATGCTTGGTGGCCTATTATAGGTCATGGAAACTATACGCGCTGAATATTTCGCTGAGAGCGGAGACGACAAGACCGCAGGGACCATCATTATTCGTAAGGATGTGGTGGTTTCTGTATACAATCTTCCTGGCTACGCCAAGCGAACAATGGTCCTTACTGAGCAGGGTCTCAAATTTTGCCTCAAAGGAAAGCCCGATCAATTCATGTCTTCTTCGGAGGTTTTAGCCGAAGGCGGGCTATAACAGAGGGTAGGGGACGGTAGCCCAATCGGTAGAGGCAACAGACTTAGTTCTTTTTAAAATTTGAGTGCCTTTAGGGGAAACCCTTTAGGTAGAACCTTTCAAACTCGGTGAAGCCTTTAGCATGGTAATACCGAGCCAAGCTCAATACGAGCCCTTATTCTTACCTCGATAAGTAGGAGTAAGAGCATGGCAGTTTGGACAAAGTAAGGTAAGGTTATCTAGAGTGTTATTCTGATGGTTTCCATCAATGTGTTCTAACTCTAATGGGATAGGGTTTCCTAACCATTCGGTTTGTTCGCAGTTATAACACTTCGCCTCGAAGAAGTTTTCTTTTAGTAGTCTCTGTCGAAGACGATGAGAGCTACAAGAATACTTATTTGATAGATAATCTTCAATTGGTCTTTTGGGACCAAAGTTCTTACCTTTGTTCCAGCCCTGCCCTTTGAGATGGGAAGTATCAAGGTTGAAGTGAGCAATCGCTTTTCTTAAAGTTGCGTAATTACCTCCAGCAGGAATAACGCCCAACTTATCAAGAATTTGGCGATAAGAGGTGCTGGTTGCTAAAGCATCTTTCAGTTCTTCTAATGTATATTTTCTTAGTTTCATGGCGTATTGAGAAGGTGTAGAGACTAGACGGAAGGCACCTAAGTAATATGGTGAAGATATAGTCCAGACCACAAATGCCTTTACTATTATATAGTAGAGTCAGCAACGAAAGTTGTAGCTGGTAAGAAAATCTGTAAAGTGCGGGTTCGAATCCCGCTCGTCCTACCACTACTGCACCTATAGCTCAACTGGACAGAGCGACAGACTTCTAATCTGTAGGTTGCAGGTTCGAGTCCTGCTAGGTGTACCATCTTACAACGGGGGTGAAACGGTATCGACAGGTTGGACAGCGAAAGCGGGACGATTAAAGCCCAACGGTTAAAGTTCTACGTTCTTCTTGGACGCGCGTTCGATTCGCGCCACCTCCACCATACACGCCAGATTAGCTCAGTGGTAGAGCACTGCTTTTGTAAAGCAGCGGTCGTCGGTTCAAGTCCGACATCTGGCCCCATGCACTCTTATTAACATGAAAAATATTCTATCCAAGGCTTGCTTTCTCGCAGCCTACGCAGCTATTCCTGCTGCAATTTACATTTTCCACCAGATGAGTGATCCTCATACTGGTATTTTCGTGGGGCTTTGGGCTCCAACTCTTATTCTAACTGGCCTTGTAACTGGCCGACAGCCCCGGAGGGGCGTACTATGACTACCGAAACTCAAAACTCTGCTGATAAATACCTCGCTCAAATGCTGGAAGGCTACGAGAAAGGTCTTGAAAGCATCGACGAATTTATTCAAAACCACACCGAGCAGCTTGAGGGTGCTACCGCACGCCGCGAGGAAATGATTTCTGAAATTCAGGAGCTAAAAGATCTTCTTGGTGTTTCTGAGGAGGCTAACTAATAATCCCTGAGAGGTTTTTTATGATAGAGAAACGCTGCTGCACCGCACTCAAACAGCTTGTAGATCAGTTCTACGAAGAGGCCAAGAGCATCCTAGATGCGTGCTTGGATACCCCCGATCCGATTGATCCTATCGATCCGATTGATCCTGTAGAGCCTATTGATCCCAAGCCTATTGATCCTCCGGTATTTCAGTTCAAGGCTCTCGAATGTGCCGCTAACACGGTACAAGAGAACAAGAACCTGATGATTCCAGAGATGAGAGCGAAGCGTCAGCCGCGCCAAACTGTCGGCACCATCGGAGACGTTAAGCGTTCCGATTGGAACATGGGTGACGGCGATCTCTTAAAGAAAGACCTTAACTCCATTGTTCCCCAAGGGTACGCCCAGTGGTCCTCTAATCTTCACAAGAAGCTTGAGGTTCGTCCTGGGACGTACACTTGGGAGAACATTGCTGTGGCTCCGGGTCCTGACGCGAGACAGTTGAAGTGGGGTACGCGCGAGTTCAATGCGCCTTTCCGCCTGTTCAACGCTTGCGACTTTACGGACATCCCTCGCGAGCACGGCTTTTATGTTTCCAACTACGAAGGAACTGAAGTTCGCGACTGTACATTCCTTCGCTGCGGTAGCCAAGGTGTTCAGTTCGCGCATCGCCCCCTTCCGTACCAGCAGTACGATGCGGACAACCTGCCGTACGCAGAGTCGCCTATGCATATCGTGGAGAACTGCCACTTCGTGGATAATGCTTACAAGGGCGACCGACCTTCTTTTAACCTGACCTATTTCAATCCTGGCACTTCCGAGAACCCTGGAACGATTCTGGTACAGAACAGTAGCTTTGTTTGCAACTGGCCTGAGCCTAAGTTCTACGGAGGTAGAGAGCTTCGCTCTACAGGAGCTATGGTTGTTGGTAATATGCAAGGTAACAAGCCGCTTGAGGGTAACCCCATGATGGAGCGTGTTACTCTCCGCAACAACCTTTACGATTTCTCCAAGAACGACAGAGCTATCATCGAGCTTCGTTCTGTAGAGGAGTTAGTGATCGAGGATTGCTGCTTCATCGCCAGGGATTCCGGCTATCCCATTCTCGTAATGGACAAGTACATCGAAGATGTAGCTACCAAGTCCAAGACGATCACCATTCGTAACACGTTCGTTACGGGCGGTAACGGGCTTGCTATCCGACTGCTTGACGGAAGCACCGCGCGTATTGATATGCACTGCCCCGGTCAGGAGCTTGTGATTGATGCAGTTACGGGTGATGTTATCAGCCGAAAGAGACTTGCCTAATAGTAAAAGTCAAAGATGGATATCTCTTTAGTATACTATATAAAGGAAAAGTCAAAAGATGCCACTACAGCCCGGTAAAAGTCAAAAGGTAATCTCTGCCAACATAAAGCGTCTCCGCGACGAGGGTAAACCTCAGGACCAAGCGGTGGCTATTGCTATGCAACACGCGGGCAAGGCAAAAGTCAAGGAGAGTTATGTTGTGCAGGGAGCTTCCCCTTCTGAATTCGGGCGTACTTTTGATAACGCTTGGAAACCTGATCTGAATGTAGGGTTTCCTAAGATGAGATCGGTTTCCGAGCGTTATCAGACTCCTAAAAAGTCAAAGAATAGACTAAAGATGAAGCCTTTGCATAAGCCGTGAGGCAAGCACAAGTAGTTCCAGTTGGAGCTTACATTACGCAAAGAGTCAAACCTCACAACTTATCATAGACTCGTTTTTTCGAAAACATAAACAAAAATATCTTCATGGAGAAGTACAATTATATCGTTAAGTTGGATCTAACTCAAGAAGAGGCGAACACCTTCTGGATGCTAGGACCCGTTCTTGCTCTTTCGGTAAAGGAAAAAGATGCAAATGATATTGCGTGCATACTAGGGTATTCCAACGGCTTTGAACTTCTTAAGGATGGGTTTAAATCAAATCCATTTACCAAGAATGCTTTCGTTGCGCTTGCGTACTTGCAGTCTACCAAACATGACCAAGCAGCTTTTGAGGAGTTTTGGAGTAGATTGGTGTTTACCGATAAAGAGGTAGAGAGAAAAGCAAAAGAGTTTTTCAACATGGTTGAAAAAGAAAACATTATTTCTACTGAAGATCTTGAGGCGCAGTGGAAATTAGAAACGGCTCTCGACGAGCTTGACCGCTGAGTATTTCTTTACCCCCAAGCCCCGCGCCGGGGTAAGTCCATTCAGGGCAAGGGGTTACAACTTGTGTAAAAATCCGCTCCGGGGCGATGCGGTCGGTTGACATGAGCGAGCCGCCTATGTTATCATATGGGCTCGATTCTCGTCCGACTTCTTCTCACTACCCTTTGTGGAGTTACACATGTTCGTTATTGACGATACCAAAAAAGATATGCTCGCCACTCTTATCGACTCCGGTAAGAACTGTATGCTCACGGGAGCAACTGGCTGTGGTAAAACTACTCTTTGCATTGAGATTGCCAAGGAACTTGGCATGACCCCGATGGTAACTAACATGGGATCGACGCAGGATGCGCGAACCTCTCTTGTTGGTTATCACACTCTTGATAACGGTAACACTTCTTTTCAAGTGTCCGACTTCATTCGCGCGATTCAAACGCCCAAGACGCTAATTGTTCTTGATGAGCTTTCTCGCGCTTCTGATGATGCGTTCAACATCATCTTCCCGCTTCTTGATTTCCGTAAGGACATTCGTGTTGAGGAGCTTTCTAATGGGTCCGGTGATACTATCACTGTTGATCCTAGTGTTCGCTTTATTGCAACTGCAAACATCGGACTGGACTATTCGTCCGCACGTTCTCTTGACCGTGCTCTTAAGGACCGCTTCATTCCTTTCCACCTCGATTATATCGATGGCGGTCAGCTTATGAGCTACATTAGCGGTCTTTATGGACAAGACGTTGCCTCGAAAGCGCAGCCGCTTATCAAGGTTTACGATTACTCGCACCAACAATTCCGCGAGAGCAAGATCTCTACGCAGATCTCTACTCGTATGGTGCTAGAGTGTGTTCCGCTGCTGGCTAAGTTCAGCCCGCGACAGATCCTTAACAACGTTCTTCTCTCTATGTACGAGGAAGATTCGTCCAGCGTCATGAATGATTCCAACATCATTCGTGAGTATGCTGACTCCATTGGTGTTTTCTTCGAAACTGTTTGAGGCTATAGCTATGCAAAGTAAACTCTTTCCTATTGTTGTTCTTAATGACGGTGAGTCCTGGGCTCACGCTGCTGGTTCCGAGATTCTTCACATTACCGAAGAAGCTATGGATAAGCTGGAAGAAGGTGAACCCGTTTACATGCTTGTGGAAGAGGATGTAGCACACGCCATTCGACTTGAATCAAATGACTGAAGACGTTACCATCGATGCGGAGTACATGAACAGATGGCTTGGCAATACGAAGATCACCTCTTTGTCGCCCAAGACTCTGTACGATGTGCAAACGCTTATTGAATACTACAGGGACATTATTGTTCCTGGCGTAGAGTTGGAGATTGATTTCCCTGTAGAGGGTAAGGTCTCCGGTCCTTGTGCTTCTGTTAAAGATGGCAAGGTCTATATCCCTTTCGCCATGTTGCAAAGGGGTGAGGTTGATTCTACTATCGGTGCAATGATTCATGAGTTGCATCACATTAAACTGTCGCCTTCCGAAGAGACTTTCAACTACTATGCCTTCTGCTTCATGCAAAAGGTTATGAAGTCTCTGAAGATTGACGACCTGTCTATCTATGATCGTGTGTTTAATGATGATGCTGTGACATACGAGTCTATTAAAAGCGATACAGAAGGATCGAAGGACGTTCAGTTTGTTCGTACCATTCTTCGAGACATGCTTCTGCTTATGAATGCTGTCGAAGATGTGCGTATCGACGAGAACACTCCTTCTAACCTCAAGAAGTATATCGACAAGAGCGATCTTCAGTGCGCTCCGAAGCTCAAGAGTGCTTATGAGAAAGGGGATCTAAATGATTCCTCACTCCACTCTCTCTGCTACAAGCTACTCGGACATCATAAGCAGATGTTTGTAGATGAAGAGATCGCTGAGAAGTTCGGTGATAAAGAGTTCATTGTTAACAGCACTGGACAGGATCTACAGATTGCACTCTTCGAAGCCTTTTCGAAGGAGATTACTGCTTATATCTACTCCAAGTATCTGAGCTTTAACCCTTCTGTCTTCTCTGAAGATAGTGATTTCGATAAGTATTTCTCCGAGCAAACTAGCGAACTCTCGGATAATAGTATCGAACAACAGTTCGCATTTAGTTCATGGGACACTACCGACCCTGATAGTGCTCAGTATGTCGATCCGAGTACCACTAGAGACACTGCCTCTAAAATCGATAAGATTTCAGTCGCGCAAGATGATCTTCCTTCGGAAGTAACTCTTGTCGCATCCCAAAGCAATGCCTCCGAGCAGCTTCACAAAGATCTTCTAGAACTTACGGAAGGTGCTAAACTTTCGATTGCCGAGTATAACCAGATCAAGGCATTCAAAAACATTCAAGTCCATACGTTCACAGAAACCTTTAACAATGATAAGCGCGTCACTTTCGACGTTGTGATTTACGACTCAGTGCTATGAAACCTTTCGATCTTTATTACATTAAACACCCTTTGTGTAAGCTTTATGAGTTGTCGGATGCCGTCAAGGCTTCGTTCTCCGAACAAAGCGTGATGGATTACTCTGCGGAATACGCCACTTTCAAGAAGTTCCAGCAAAAGGCTGTTATGCAAGCAGATGGTTACGCGAAAGATATTGTGGATCTTATGAAGGTTCTCTTCAATGATCCTACATCTGTTAAGGATAGTAATCAGGTTAAGTACATTAACCGCGCACTGAAGAATGGTCTTACGATTGTAGATGAACACGGCAAGAAGTACCCTCACCCCGTACAAGTAGTTCAGGCGGTGAAAGAGGCTAAACAAAGAGTAGAGTCTTATACAGTACCTCCCTTTTCGATGCCTGAGACACCTCCTAAGATGCTAAAATGGCTCGAAGAAAACGGGTATCAGCAAGGCGTTCATTACACTGCTGATAACGCCGATAGTATGTTCAGTATTTACTGCGATGAAGACAAACAGAAGGAGGTGCTTTCCAATGACTAATCCTGATAAAGCAGAATTCACGGATCGCCACATGTTTAACGGCATGCAGGGGCGTAAGCTTTACGACTACATGTACCTTAAGTTCCGTAAACACATGACGCTGTTGATGGAGCAAAAGAAGCCTCGTAAAGTTTCTTCTCAAAAAGGTCTGCTTAATCCACGCAACCTGTATCGTCATCAGTTCTCTGATAATGTGTTTCAGAAGACAATTACAAGTCCTTCTTCAGATACGACTATCGTATTTCTTATTGACGGTTCTGGTAGTATGGCCGAGATGACTGAGACGCCCGTGGGTCGTGCAACGCGCCTCGACCTTTGTACTTCTGTTGCTGCTGCTTTTGCAAAAGCGAATCAGGAAGTGCTTAAGGGCAAGCTTTCGTTGGAGATCTTGGTGAAGTCTGCTTCTGGCGGTTACTCTTATGTTTACAACCAGAACAGTCCTACGGGAACCAGTAACGGTAAGCCCGTTTTCCTGACGCGAGTGTACTCATCTTCTAAGCACTCTAAAGGTGCGCTGGATCGCTTGCTTTCGCTCGCGCCTGTATGTCCTGTTCAGGTGAACGGTAGGTGTGACCACAGCTACACCTCCGAGTATTCCATTCTTCCAGGGCTTACGCAGTGGATGAAGAAGAACGTAAAGACCAAGCGTACTATTGTCTTTAACCTTACGGACGGAGATACGTTCTGCGAGATTGGTTCGGACGACTTCGAGTTCCGTAACCCACAAACCTCTATGATGTATGCAAAATACCTTTCTAAGGTTCCTAACGTTACCCTGATGATCGATTCCCGTTATGACAAGCAGACCCTGCAAAAGACTTACGGGGACAATGTTATCGCTTCCAACCGAGACTTCTCTGGACTTCTATTCCAAACCTTTGCCCGCTTTATTGATTGATGCTTACCGATACTCAGTGGTCTAAAGTACAGGCCAAATACAAACGCCTCATGTATACCGTATCTCATAAGATCGGCGGTGATAAAGTAGGCCAAGACTTTGATGATAGCCAACAAGAACTTGCACTCACTACAATGGATGCAGTGGATGCTTATGCCAGGAAGACTGGAGAAGCCTTTGACGACTTCTTCGAGACTCGCGAGTTCGATAAGTATATCAAAACTTGTCTGTGGAATAAGAAGAACAACCTAGGAGGTAAGATCAAAAAGAAGTACGGCATTCGCCAGTGCGTATCTATCTCCGAGAATCCAGAACTATTCACTACAGGTACATGTAATACCTATGGAAGCTCCTCTCTCGAACTACCTGCTCAAGAACTTTCCGCATTCGAAGATGCTGAACTGGACGAAGGTTCTCGTCAAATTGTTGACGCGGTTATTGGTGATATGCGTATCATCAAACCAGATGGCTCTCTAAACATCTCGAAGCTAGCCAGACTCCTCAATACTTCTAAATCCGACATTCGCACATCCATCTCTACTCTACAGCAACAGCTTCAAGACTATGATGAAAGTATTTAAGCTTCCCACCTCTCGCTACAGCGGTGCTATTTACACCTCTCTTATGTCTCTTGCTGTAGAAACTGATGCAGATATTGGTAGGACCACGCTCAGGAAGATTCACGACAAGATGCCTGAAGGATCGCTCATCGTGTTCAAGTCCGATGAGCCTAGGATTAAGACTAAGCTAGGATCTATCGATTCTCGTGCTATCGTTCAGGTCTCTACGGCATACCTTAAGGAGCTACTGATGGAGTATGCTACTCGTACCATTCATAGCGACTTCAACCCAGGTTGGGTAGGTAGTTTCTCCCACAACATCATGGACATCATTCAGTATATGCATGAAGAGGATGTTGATGCAATGCACATTCAGCTTCCTACGAAGCAGCGTTATGGGTGGGGTTCCACTCCCTACTTGTCGCGACACTTTCAAAAACAAAGGACGTATCATCGCCTAAAAAACTTCTACGAAGCCTTTAATGAAGAGGATACTCACAGGTCGAGTTACGTTCTACTCGCAGAGGTTAACAATCTTCCATGACGGACTACGAAGCAGTAAACAATCCTCTCCACTATAACATAGGTATTGAAACCACTGATTACATTACTTCATGGAACATGAGCTTCATTGAAGGTAATATCATCAAGTATGTTTCTCGTTACAAATGGAAGAAAGGTCTCGAAGACCTACGCAAAGCTCAGTGGTATCTTAACAAACTTATTTCCCTTACAGAAAGCAATGAATCAAAATAAACAAACCGCAGCACAGAAGGCGTTCGAAAAGGTAATGGACGAAGCAGAGCTACACCTTAAGGATGCTCACAACTGTCTTCGCAAAGCGTACATGTGTTTGCATGGTACGATTCCTGTTCCTTATCACATCGAGAAAGCAAAGCTTGAAACTCGTCACGCTTTGAATCGGTTTAAGGTTCGACGTAGCCGACTTAACGATTGACATGGGCCAAGGACTTTGGTACACTACTGGTATGAACATTTTTGCTATCGAGAGCCATTCAGGCGGCGGTATTGACTGGCGCAAATCCGCATTGTCTCACGACAACTTTCGCGTCAACAAAATGATTATCGAGTCCTGCCAGATGCTGTCTACCAATGCACAGTTGCTAGGTGAGCAGACCCGATACCGTATGTCCTTCCAGAATCACCCATCAACCATCTGGGCTAGAGAGTCTTCTAGTAACTTCGCATGTCTAGCAGTTCTTGCACAGGAATTGCGTGATGAGTTCTGTCGTCGTTACAACAGAGACTCGCATGGCTGTGATGATGTAATCAAACACATGAATGACCTCATCAACGTAGATAAGTTCATCATGCAGTTTGAGCTTCATGAGCCTACAGAGCTTCCTCTCTGTATGCCTGACGAATACAAGTCCGACAACGTTGTGAACTCTTATCGCAACTTCTTTGCCAACAAGCCAAACCTTCGTTACTTCGAAGGACAGGCTCCCGCGTGGATCGCTGAGTATCGAACGCATGAAACTCCTGTGATGTTTCAATGATCGAGCACGCGAAGAAAGCTTCCGAGAAAGGTTACGGTAGGTTTCAACTCGGAGCAGCGATCTACGATAAAAAAGGTAGGCTTATCTCCATCGGATGGAATAAGCAGAAAACACATCCAAAGTATGGTTCTTTCATCTTTAATCGTATACATGCTGAAGGTGATGCGCTCATCAAAGCACTCAAAAAAACCCGAAACCTAAAAGGCGCATACATCGTAGTGTATCGCAGAAGGGGCAACAACGCAAAGCCGTGCCATTGCTGCGAAAGTATGTTGCGCCAAGCAGGAATCGCGAAAGTATATTACACCAACGGAAACAAATCTCTTTCCACTCTCCAACTAAACTAATGCCCTCCAGAACTCAATTCAAGACCATCAAGTCTTACTCCACCATGCAGAAAGCAACTCTCGCTGTTGAGAAGTTGAACTCTGTATACCCCGACGAAACCTTTAACATCAAGAAGAAGACTTGGCCTGGAAAGCTCAAGCAGAAGTATGTTGTGCGTCAAGTTGTAAAGAGGGGTAGTAAGATTTGAAGCTCGACGTTGCAGTTTCTTATGCGGTATCGTTTCTCGAAGATCAAGTAGATCGTATGGAGATGGATTACCCTGCTTCGCCTGAATGTGATAACTGGATCGCAGAAGAGATGAAGAAGCTGGATCGTCTTCTATCCTTTTACCGTAATCAGTGGTGGGATCATACTGTCGTCGCAGTAATGCATGAGGTTACAACCCGAATGCTCAATGTGAGGTATGATACCTACGATGAAGATGAAGTTGCGGCGCTGCACAATGCTGCAAACATTATCAAACTACACGCTGACGAAGCAGCGCAAAATTACTTCGAATGAGAGAGTGCATTAACTGTGATGATGCAGGTCGATGCACTGCCAACTGTTCCCCGAAACCCAAACACCCTAAACCCATGAAAACTTTCGCTGTCGTCAAAAAGGTTATTGCTAACGAGATTCACATCGTCACCGCTGATTCGGAAGATGATGCCATTCTTCAGTTGGAGCATACAACTTATGATGAGGAGAACCCTCCTTGTATCGAATGGGATAGTGATCTTCCTTCCGATACATGGAAGGTCGCAGAACTTGATATTGAGGAAGAGGATCGAGAGGCTGTGAAACAGCTTGTAATCGATTTTGATGAATGAGATACTACTATATCAGCGGACCTATCACAAATGCAACACAGGAGCAGCTAGAGGCATTTGGTAGGGTCTCAGGAATGTTAGAGCTACGAGGTATTGATTACTTCAACCCTCTAGAAACTCCTGAACCTCCTGAAGGTACGCATGTATGGCAATACTACATGAAAAGATCCCTCTCCGAACTGTGTGAATGCGATGCAATCGTAACACTTCCGGGTTGGGAAGATAGCCGTGGCTGTCAACTTGAAGTTTTTGTCGCACAGAATCTTGGAATAAAGATCATTCCTTTTGAATCTCTTTGAACTATAACAGGACATGCCCAAGAAGACTTGCTACTCTGTATTCATTGAGGATAAACCCTATTTGCTATGGCAGTTAGAGTTGTTCCTATACTCTCTCACTCAGAGAGCAGGTGTTGAAGATAAAGATATCTTCCTCTTCTGGGCAAGTCCTGATTTCTATGGTAAGGATCTAGAAGAGCCGTGGAAGCCGTCACGTTGGTTAGAAGGTATTTTCAAAGCATACCCTCGTATGCATCATCGATACTCTCAAAACTTCGGAAGGCAGAACAGAACATTCCGCTTTCTCGGTGATGGTAACTGGCATGGTAAACCTTACCCTGGACTGAACAAATGGTCTGCATGGATTGAATGGGCAAACGCAGGATGCTTCGAAGAGTGGGACGAAGTTTGGATTTTGGAGCAAGACCTTTGGTTCAGTGATAAGATCCCCGCAGTTCCCGATGGTAACGTGGTAAGCTATAACTGGATTCCACACCGTACCAAAGCATTCTCAAGAACACACAATGCAGCAGACAATGATGAGTGGATGCATGTAAGAGGTTTCAAGAAGAACGCTTTCCGTGGACAGAACTTGGAAGACATTCTTAGGATTACAGGTGCAAGTAGTTTAAGAACCAAGAAGTGGAAGCAAGGAGCAGTTCTTTTTAAGTTCCGTACCAAAGACCTGAAGCCAAAGCTACTGAATGATATTCTCAACTATAACTACCTGCTTCTTCATCTTATGGAGATCAAGCATCCTCTAGGAGCAAGACATGAAACAGATATGATCGCTCCAGGGCTAGCACTTGCGAATAGTAATATAGAAATGTCCGTAGTAAGAGATGACCGATTCAGAACAGATACTTGGACAGAACCAAATGAGATTCCACAAGGAACTATCGTTCACTACGGATGGGACTTCGCAAACTACCCTCATCTCGGAGTAAGCTTTGGAAAGCATGACTACGGAAACCTCGCTCCCTGGCAAGGCAACTCACAAGAAATAAAAAAGTTCGCAGAAGAAGGTAAGTTTGAGTGGGTAAGAAACTTCTTCCAGGATATGCTAAGTATACAAGATAATCATAATACCCTAGTAAGAGAATGTATCAAGAAAGTAGTAGATCAGAGAGTATAAAAAGACTTCTATGGAATGTGTTCATACTCTTCTTCGCAGGAGGATTTATTCTCGGAACATACATGTATACAGAACAACAGACTAAAGAATGTATAGAGACGACGATAGAAAAAGAGAACTGATGTGTAGTGAAGACATTCTACATTATGTAAAGACTCAGATTGATAGAGACATGAGTATTCTTAAAGATCATTCAGTTTATACAGATACAAGTAGAGATCTTCGTGAGTGTATTACCACTCGACTGCAAGCTATGTTAGAGGTAAAATCCTATATAGAACGAGGCAACTTCGGGGCATAAAATTTGTATTCTTCTGTGTAGGTAGGCACGGGGTAGGTTGTAAAAGACCTGCTCCGTGTTTTTGTATGGAATAGTATTGGAGTATGGTTGGTGGCTAGTTGGAGTAGGAAAAGTCAAACGTTGATGGGGGGTGTATAGAAAAAGTCAAACATTGGAAGGGGGGTTGTGTTTCTTGTTTTGTTGTGGTTTTGTTTCTTGTGTGCATGGGGGGTACTCACAATAAAAACAAAAAAACACACACAAAAGCCCAATAAAAGTCAAATGCGGGCGATTGTGTGTGAATTAAGCTACCATTAAAAGGCGCTTTTCACCATCTAGATTGTATTAACTAGAAAAAGTCAAACATAGAGGGTAGTTCTTTTTTTGGGGGTATAGAAAAAGTCAAACCACAACATGTAGTGGGGGTAGGTAATGAAATCCCGGGGTTTACTAAAAGTCAACCACAAGATATAGTAGTACCCTACTAAAAGTCAAGTCCAACAGGTAGCATAATAGGTATGCACACCAGAGAACCCCAACATATCGTATAAGCTTGTGCATAGAAAAGTCAAATGGTTGGGCATATGGGAATCGAACCCATCTCATAGATACTTATAAGATACCGTGTGACCACCAGCCACCCATGCCCATAACCTAATGCAGTACAAGGTACTGGTATCTGACGGCGATGGTTACCCATTCGCTATACCTTGCCATATATTATAGACTACTTGCCCTTAGTCTTGGCTGCGATGTCCTCAAACATAGCAATAATCTCATCAATTAGCTTCTCGGTCTCTTTATCGATCTCTTCTTCTTTTTTGTTATCGTTATCCATATAGAATAAGGGGGTAGGCGCTCTAAAGAGCGGGTTTCGAGGCGCATATTGTACGCGCAAGCGTAAATGAACACAATTCTAAAGATTCCATACGAGTTTTTTTGTGATGGGATGTGGGTAAGTGCTTGTTTTCAATGAGGTTATGTTCGCCGGGGGCCCCGGCTACCTGTTAGTGCGACAAAAAACGAACGGTTTTAGGAGATTGCCAGCACAAACCACAATCCCCACAGGATGCGGCTTTTTTAGTTTGTTCGGGGCAGTCGAAAGAAGCACCCTCAAACGATTCCTCGGCTGCAAAGATGGCCATAGGATCGGTGGACTCTTGGTTAGAAGAGATGCGAACAGCCCAGCGAGTAGGGTAGCGCATATTCAATAGCATAACCTCACGCCCAATATCATCGGTGCGAGCGGTATAACCCCAAACGTGTAGGTTAGGGTGCAAGCACATAAGCCCATCCCAAAAGCGCACATAACCGAGAGACATAAAATCACCTAGAACGTGCAAACGAATAGCTACCTTATCATGCTTGGAGCATAGCGCAGCAATTTCTTCCGTGAGCTTATCCTCTAGATCGGGACCATGCTGGAAACGATGCGCGAAAGGCATATTGTTCCCATAGCAGTCATCCCAATGGTGACAAGTAACGGGACAAGTAAACCGCTCTCTAAGCGTTAGCGAATAGATATAAGCGCCTTTCCACTTGCCTTTGGTAATCTTACGGCCTAGCTTTTTATTGTTACCGCCCGACTTCAGGACATTCTTGACGGAGTACGGGTGACGGACAGACTTCAGGTAGCGCGTATCGTTCAGTTTCATGCCCGTATGATACCAAAAATCCCACTGTCCGGGTGCGGTCTGCCTCGATTTATTTTCGTGCGTAACCTCCTGTCCCTCATGGGGTTAGGCTTCGCCGGGGCCCCGCGCCCCAAAAAGCAACAAAAAAGGGGTGGGATCGTCATCCTGCGTGATCCCCCAAAGGGCTGGCGCGTTCCTGTCCGCCAACCCCTTGGGACGCTCTGGGCTTATTCACCTATTTAGCCTCGCCCAGCCGAGGGTCTCGCGTCACGCCTTGGTCACCTCAGCGGACGGGCGCACCTGCGCGTTGAAGTGAGCGCCAACCGAGTCGGCAGAGGTCCAGGCGTTGAAATCGCCTTGGGACATTGACGCGATCTCGTACTCATTACCGTTTTTGAGCACCATGCTCACGTTACCGGAAATGCTGTCGCGCGAAAGAGATTCAATCCAAGAAGAGGTCATGTGTATACCTTAGGGGTAAGGGTTTCAGGAAAGAGAAGAGAGAACGGCGACCGACTCGCCTTGAGTAGCACGGAAGGGCTTTTGCTTGCTTCCTGCGTGATTACCGAGGTGTCGCCCGGTGTCATCCTTCGGGAGCTTGCGCCGAAGGAAGCGATAGGTGTCGAGTGCTGCCAGCACTTCAGAGGAGTCCAGGCGCGTGTTGCGGTACTTGCGAACGAACCGCTTGGCGGCGAGGATGCTGAGGGCGTTGATGATCGTGTTTTTCATGATGTGCATTATACCCGAGTGGGGGTACAGGGTCAAGTGGTTTTTCTGAGTTTTCCGTGAGAAATCCACCACTGAATCCAGTCCCGTTGCGCCCAGCCCAGAGTGCAGCAAGGCGGGGCAGGGAACATGGCGTCGGCGGGGAGTCGGTCTCGCTCGCTCATGCCCCTATTGTACTCGATCTTGCTCTCTAGGTGGTAGCGCCCATCCGTGTATCGAGCCATTTGTTTCACATTGGGACATGTTTTAACTCCTTGCGGTTAATGGGGTTAGGCGCCGCCGCGGCCCCCGCCAACCCCCGAATAACCCTCAACCTAGAGAGCTATTCGGGGATTCAAGAGGTCATTCGGTGACCTTGAGTTCAGCGGCGAGCTTCGCCACTAGCGCCTTGCGCTGCTCTCGCAGCGCGGCAACCTCACGCGATGCCTGAGCACGCGCCTTGTCTGCCGTCTTCAGACGGTCACGCCATTCGTCGGCACGTGCTTCGAAGTTCGCGATCTTATCGGGAGCTTCCGAGTGCCAGCGGTTGAACTTCAGAACGCTGTTCTGAACCTCACGGATCTGTTCGTCGATGGCTTGCACCTGCGGATCGTTGGCTGTCTGCTTGCTTGCTGCCTTGGCAACAAGGGCGGCGAGTTGAGCCTGAGCTTCCGCGATGCGGTCCTGAACGGGGCGATGCTTTCCCATGGGAGTGTCTCCTAAAAAGTCAAAGGTTAGTGGGGGCTGAACCCCCGAGGAACGAGCGCCATTGTACAGCGCCCGGTGTAAAAAGTCAAACCCTAATCCGGGTCTATTTCTGCAAGAAGGTTGTCAATGTAGACGTTGATCAGGCAGGAATACTGCGCCCGAGTGAGGGAGTGACGCAGCCGCTCACGCTGCACCCAAAGATCATTCGCTGCCAGCACGCGCTCATCCAGAACCCATCCCGAAATGGGACGCGGGAACGGGGTCTGCGTGTGGACCCAAAGGGAACGAAGTGCAGCATCTTTGACCCTATCGATCATTGAGATCCTCCTGCGCGAGCATCTGCTTGAGGGTGCGGCGAATGTAGCGGGCATCCTGCGCCTTGGCGGGACCGCGACGGGTTTCAGTGATGCCCCAACGGTTGCAGCACGGGCACTGGAATCCCGCGCCGCCGTGCGAGAGGCGAAGCTGCTTGAAGTCTCCTGCGTCGTTCATGCGTATAGTGTACCAAAATTCGGCGTGTACTGAGCACGCAGCACCGAATTATTTTCATCTGTAACTCAATCCCCCGCATGGACTTATGCTCGCGGGGGCCTGGCGAAGGGGGAAAGATCAAAACCTTTCCCCCTTATCTCATTCAGTCGTAGTAGCCTTGTCGAGCCAAGCCATCGACTCGCTCGACAAATTGTTCGGCAGTCTCACCCTCAGGACCTTCCGCCGTGAGGATGAAATTACACTCGACAGAGATAAGCTCATCCAGGCTGAAATAACCTAGCTCACTCTCCCATCCATCGACACGGCCAAAGAACAGAACGTCATCCATTTCCGTTTCTTCGCCTTCGTATGCTGTCCATCGCCAGCCGGGCATCTTAGGTGTCCACGCGCTGAACAGCACGCGCTTCTCTTGTTCGGGGGTTCCGTCAGTGGAACCAAGGGGAGCGGACAGGGCAAGCTCTCTGAGGGTCTCTTTCTTCATGCCCATATGATACCAAAATGCCCGCTCCAATGATCCCCTGCGCTTGATTTATTTTCACGCCTAAACTCCTGCCTCGCATGAACTTACGCGGGCGCGAGGCCCCGGCCCCGATTGATGTCCACCTAATTCCTCAAATCAGGAACGTGGGGATGAAAAAAATCGCAGCCGTGAGCATCACTAGCACAAACTCGCGCAGTGACCACTTTTCATCTTGAACCTGCATCACTCGCCCTCCGCGAAGTAATCATCCTGGCAACCTTGGCACAGGGCAGAGATACGGTATTCCGCCATGGATTCCGCATCCTTCCAGTACCCGCCAGGGAACCATTCGGCATGAAGGGGAATGCCCTCCTCATTACAAGTGGCGCACCACCCCCGATTGATGCAAGTATCGGCAAGCGTGCGGGCGTTGGTTCCGTCGAACCCCTTGGGAGCTTGAAGCTTATCCATGCCCATATTGTACTCGAAAACGCACTCCTCGTGGGCGCTTACCTCTGTATTCGCAGTGATTTCTCTCATATCGAGACCCTCCTAAGGTCTTTTGGTATATAGCCTTACGGCTCGGCGCGGCCCCGGCCCTCGTTCTAGCTCAATTGTTTTCTGCCTCTTTTTGCGTTGGGATCCATCATCAGACCCACCCCCGCGACCCGCGAAGCTCGGCCATATCAGCCTGAGCTTGCTCGTAAGCCGAACGCTGCTCTTCGATCATTTCATCAGACCTGCGGCGCGCCTGAGCAATGCCAGCGTCGATGAACGCCTGAGCGTCAGCCTCGGAGCAGTGCCAAGAGAGGTTACGCTGGTGACCGTTGAAGGTCACGCGCCACGCAGCCCACACGGTGATCCC
>Ga0208162_1000629_pt1 | contig 19700 bp, 4 predicted proteins | sample CB_VirMetaG_4_FD_184539 | JGI IMG/M metagenome (GOLD analysis project Ga0208162, IMG submission 184539) | Freshwater to marine saline gradient viral communities from Chesapeake Bay - CB_1508_1M Viral MetaG (SPAdes) (version 4) | ecosystem: Environmental > Aquatic > Marine > Coastal | place: USA... | reverse complement strand
ATGATACGTGTTGCAGCAGTTGCAGAACTTGTTAGTACGCGAACTGTATTTTGTGTGCCAACCCTAGCTTTTATGGTAGCCATTACCTAGTTACTCCCGCTCTTACCAACGCAGCGCCTTCTACTGGTTTTGAAATGGCTCCTCCACTGGTGGTTAATTTCACATCATAAACATATCTGCCAGGTTTTAAATCTGCAGTAATTGTCGATGCCATGGATATTTGAACTTTACCTTTAGTGGCATCAGTGATAGTTGAAGCAAAAGAAACTGCTGTAGAACTAGTGTAAGTTTTTCTAAGTTGCGATTCAACTGTATATCCAGTTAGATCGAGAAGATTGGCAGTTGCCGTATCTTCCAACTGAAACGTAGTATCAAAATCAAATCCCTGCTCTATTACTATATTTGATACAAATATTGCCATTATTCAGATGAGCACGTATTCCTTTAGATATTTATATTTGATCTACTCCCATTGAATTCGCTATTTATTCAAAAACTCTCTCAGTAGAGTTTTAATCTCTTCAATATCACGTTTCATATTATCAAGTTCCTGTCTCTCTAAATCTTTTCTTTCAACTCTTTTTACATAATTATTGTAGGCAACTGTATCACAATTTACAATTGCCCCAGTCTTTTCATCCCTATAGAGGTGGGGATGATCTTTCACTTTAATTAACTTACTCATTTCAGTGCAATCGTTCTGAGATCTCTGATTCTTGGAGGATATGCTTGATTTGTTCCTGCCATCACAATCTTAATTCTGTATCCAGTAAAGTTGCCCAAATTATTGGCAGTGAACTCGTATTCCAGGAATTGATTTTCTTCACTATCAGGAACTCTTACATCAGATCTTCCACTGTTGTTTGTAGAATTTACAATAACAAATTCGCCATCGCCAGTAGAAGTGAGATTATCATATCCTGGGAATAATTCAAACTCTTGTTCGACGGCAGCAGAATCATCTCTCACCAAACTATAAAGAACTCTAATATCGGCAGATTGATGTTTGTATGCAGTCAACAGAACTTTAAGAGAAGATGCTGGTTGAGTTAGATTTACAACGTTTGAAACATAAGTAGCAGTGTGAGGATCGTTCAAGAACGATTTGACTGCGGCGCTAGTTGCATAGTTACTTACGGGACTGTTCAAATTGTTACTTGTAAATTCAACCGTAGAATCATCCAAATAAATGATTGGTGAGAGATTCTCATCTTCAGTATTAAGAGTTAATGCTGCAGTGAAAGATCTTCTTCCGGCGACACTATTAAATACTGTTTGATTCAGTTCATTTACCCTAGAGCAAACAATCCTTGTAGAATCTAAGGAGTTTGATTCATTTAATATTACTGTATCGACAGTATTGAGACGTTGGAATGATGTCTCACTTCCATCAATACTAGTTCCAGTAGTCGTTCTAACTGCTGCAGTTACTGAAGTAAGTTTGCCAGGGGCACTGACATCAAATCTTGGAGTAACCTCATTGAATAGAATGTTCTCAGAAGCAACAATCTTATCTCCACCACCAATTATTCCGGTAAATGACAATTGAGGTCCAGTAGAAGTATCTACACTTCTATCCAATCCGTGAGTGGCACTTCTATCAATTTCAATATAGTAACGATTAGCTTCGATTTCAGTATCGGAAATATCGTAAGTTACGCCATTAATCCTTCTAAGAGATACTCCACCAAACTCATACTTCATAACCTTAGAATTGGCAACATGTGTTTGAGTTATTGTATTTTGGAATCCTCTAGAATTAATCGTTAATTGGTTAGACGCTGCTGCAGTATACTCAATGATTTCATCTCCAATTTTAACATAACCCTTGTTTGTTGCACTTACTGCCAGTCCTTCGAATGTAGTGAAATTGCTAGAATCTGCAACGTTAATAGTGGTAGTCTCTGTTGAATCCAATTCTGCAGACAGAGTTGTTGGTGCAACATCAGATTCAACTCCACTAATAACTAATTGGTTGTTGTTCGCATACATTCCATGGTTGAAATGATCTACATGTAAATAATTTCCAGAGTTTGTTCCAGTTCCTTCGGAAGTTCTATCTGTAATAGTCGTCGATGCAGCACTAACAATCGTGGAGTCTGTAGCATAATAACTGAGTCCTGCTCCAACCTGGAATGCTTTACCAGAACCCTTTTCACCCTGAACATTGGTTAGATATAAGGTATCAACACCACCGATTGCAGTGATAGTAAGGACAGAATTTCTTCCCGTGAAACTGCCGTCAGAATTATCAATAGAAACAACGTCACCAACTGCATATCCATTTCCTCTATTCGTTATTGTGGTTCCCGAAATAGCACCAGATGTGGTTGTAATGTCAAGTCTTAATCCAGAGCCACTTCCAACAACAGTTGTGGTTGGAACATCTGACTGGTTGGTATAGTTTGTACCACCATCAGTAATGCTGAGTGTTGATACTGAACTTCCTACAGAAACAATGTTTCCATATCCGCCAACATTATTATTTCCTGCAATTCTTCTTCCAACTGATAATACGTCAATGAGAGGATCGCCAGAGACAATTGTTGTAATGCCAAGGGTTAATGTCTTAGGAATCGCAGTTAAAGCGTTTTCTGCAAGTACTGGTTTGTATCCATTACTTTCATCAAGAGGTGGATTACCAAAGTATGCAATACCAGTGCTTGATGTAAAGTTTGCTTTGTAAAGTTTGAATTTCAAATCTAACTCTTGTGTTGCTGTCCAAATAGAACCATTCTGGGACTTGAACAGACTTCCCATTGCAAACTGCTTGGAGTAAATCACAGATTCTGCATTTGGAAGAGACTGAGTATTTGCAGTCTTTTCTCCCATCTTTGCAATCCATACCTCATATTGATCTGTGGTTGGTGCGAGAAGAACTACTGCATATTCTCTTCCTGGTGCAAGATAAATTGGATAATCAAATGTGACTGTAGTAGCAGTTTCACCCGTTGTTGATGTTGTAATATCAGAAGGAATAAGTGTCTTGGGTTCTCCAACAATAGTTAATGTTGGCGTTCCAAGTTCTACTGTTCTTATCTGAACGATTAATGGTTCATTGCCAGTTGGTTTATTTGCAAAGTACAAATCAACCTTTGTCAGGTAAGCACCATTATCATCATCACTTTCTCCATTTAAATCTGGAGCATCAATGTCCTTACCAACAACAAATGATTGTGCCAGAGGGTCGTACCTGACAGCAAGATTCTCAGTTACAGTTTGTCTAACTTGGAAAGTTCCTGTTGCGGTGTAAGATGTATTTCCTGATGAAATAAGTTTACTGCCTGGGAGTGGTTTTGCATTAGAACTGCTGCTGCTTATTGTGTAAGTCTTCTTACCAGTAAGAATTCTGGGATCTGGAGCAGGAACTGTGTGTGGGTCTCTGATGAAGAACGAACCGAGCAAATCGCCATAATTATCAGTAATTATTCTGAGATCTTTCACATACGCAACAGCACCACTTGTTTGTCCTACTAACTTTGCTCCAACTAAAAGATATCCAAAGAATGCTCCCTGAGCTTCTTGTGATAATGATGTTAAATCAACGTTTAATACTTTAGAAGATTGGCTATATGAAGTTGGAATATTTTCCGACTTTGCGTATGGGTTAATATTATATGTTCTTGATGGAGAATTAAATGCACCTTCTTTATGATTTGAATTAGCAAGTCTAAATCTTATAATTCTTTCTCCTTCAAAGTAACCAATTACAGTTTCGCCAGCAGAAAATACGCCGCTAGAACCATAGTCTACTAAGGTTGTATCAGTTGCAATTTCTACAAGTTTTGGTACAAAATCAACATTACTATGATTATCTAAGAATTGATAATGTAATGACAGTGGTCTAAGATTTGTAGCAGTAACAGAAACGTTTCTTGAGCGAATGTATTTTTCGGCGGAAGAAGAAACAATAATATCTCTTGTTCTGGATCCTACTATTCTTGTTGCAAGTGCTGCTCCCTCAGAACCGACTATAGAAGTGGTACTTCTACCAGGAATTCTAACAGTTCTAGTCCAAACATCAGAAGATGGTGAGAGTTTGATAAATCCAATATATTCAATAACATGGAATGGATTAACATTCTCAACTCTTGTTGCTAGTGGTTGTTCTATCCACCCAACAGAATCATATTTTAAAGTTATTGCTTTTCCAGTCTTTTGGACATTAGAATCCAATAGAGTATAATTAGTTGACAAGTCTAAATCACCTTCAGCAATTTCAGTTGCTGGAAGAGGTCTCATCTGAAGTGAGTTACTGAAAATACGAGGTCTTAACTCTCCACCAACAACATCGGCAGTTGTCAAATCTGTATCCAAAAGAGTTTTATCGTTAAAGTCATCAACAAAGAAACCAGATTTGAATCTGTTGTTTCCGTCAACGTCTTCAATACGAAGTGATTCTGTATTTACTTCTAACAGACTTAAGGAAGTTACTCTTTCAAGATTCTCTACCCTATCTTCAATTCTACCAATATCACGCATCGTATATCTTCTATTATCGAAGAGATTGATAGAAGCATTGTCAGTATCATAGAGATATGGGGGAAGAGTAATAGTTGCCAGTTCCATCAACTCAGTATCATTTACAACCGGTTGTTTTGGATTTCTGGAGGAAACTCCCCTACTTAAAATGAAATTGCCAAACTTATCAAGATAGAGTTTATCAATTCTTGGTAAGTAGAAATTATATCCAACCAAGGAACTCTCACCTGGTTTCAAATTATATTTTGGTTCCGTTCCAAAATCTCTTGAATCAAAATCAAATGGAGACTTATTGGTTACTGTAAACTCTTGAACTCTTGGTCTAAAGTCGAGCGTGTCAGATGCTCTAACATTATTAACACCGATAGATGGAATATCTTCCTTAAACCTGTCGGCATCATAACTCAATACGGTAAATACATCACCATCATCTGACGAAGGAACTGTATAATGATCGAATACAATTAACAATCTTCTAGATGGTTCTAAATCGTTGTTTCTAACAATTCTCGAATAATCATAGTACTCATCTTTTTGCCCTTTATCAAGAATATAATTATTTTTAATATTTTTATATTTACCTAAAGTGATGGATTGAATGTTTGATTTAATATTAGACTCTACAAAATTTACTTCTTCACCTACAGTAAATCTAAGTCTGTTTAAATAAACAATTCCCAAATTGTTGGATGGAACTGATGGTGTTGTTGATGCATTCAGCACTACTCTAGCAATTGCTCCACTTGAAGATCCAATAATATTTTCGCCAATAATTGCATCTGAGTCTACATTTGATACTGAAGAAAACTCAACTCTATCTAATACAGGATCACTAGTGTCAGTAGATTCGTAGACAGCAAGAACTTTTGCTACATCGGGGAAACCGAGAGATATTTCTTTATCCTGAACTCTCAGTCCATAAAAATCATTATATGTTAATCCGTCAGAAACAGAAGTGCTAGTGGCAGATCCTGACTGAGAAAGTTTGGAAAGATTAATAACTTTGATAGCACTTCTAGTATATTCTTTTATCTTACTTCTAATGCCATTCTTTTTAAGAGTGGTATTTACGACAATGCTGCTTTCCGATGTTTCTAAACCTCTAATAGTAACAGTGTTTGTTGAAGAGTTTAGAGTAAATGCATCAGAGGTTACTGTTCCGATTCCGCCACCAGTATAGTGAACAGAATATCTTTCCTGATCGAACGTATCGAAGAATGCACTAGTAATTCCAGTGATTGCTGTCAAATCAAAGGTGAGAACGCCCGCCCCGTCTGTAGTTTCTCCTGTAATTTGTCTGGATATTGAAAGTTGTGAATCTGTAAAATTGACAGAAGAAATATTTGACTCTGGAAGTTTTGCATAAAGGTATGCATTCTCATTGTTTCTGAGTTCTGGAATACCAAGTTCTGCTTTAAATTTTCCATCATGAATACCACCATCAAAAACGCCCGAAACAGTGGCAATACCGGCAACTGTTAATGATGATAAATCTGACGAAACTGCGGTTACTCTATTGAATGTTTCATCACCACTACTTTCTTGATATCTAAGAATATCACCTACTTCGACTCCCGAGAATAATTTACCTGGGCTCGTAACTGTAGAACCACTAATATTAACTTCACTGATACCATTTCCTAATTTTTTTCTACTTAAAACGGTATCAGCGGTAAATGCTGGGAATCCACCTCCAGAGGATGTGGAAACAGATTTAATTTCTTTGATTCCATTAACAGTGAAACTTGATACTGTTAATGGAGAATCGATGCCATTAATTATAATTTGCTCATTGGTAACAAAAGTTCCTGACGTTTGATTTAAGTTGAGTGTGCTTCCAGATCCTGCTGCTACTGCATATCCACTAGCACCACTACTTTTACCTTGAATATAAGAAGATTTTGGAACTTCTGAAGAAGTGACGCTTCTATTAAATGTTAAAGACGTGTATGTTTGAATATCATACAAATACAAATCCCATTGTGTGGAAGCATTATCATATGCGGCATCAGTCAGGTTAAAAGTATATACGCGAGCAGAACCAATACCTGATGGTGAATCACCTGCAAATTGATTGTTTAATGTAACAACTACGTTCTCTTGAACTGCACCTGAAACATTATTAACTCTCAGCAAATGTCCCATTTCAAAGGGAATATTTGAATTTACAACTGTCTCAGTTTCCCTTGGTTTAATAACATCTAGTACTTTTGTAGACTGGTTTTCGACATCATATCCAGCAACATATGCCTTTCCAGGAGAGATTTGAACACACAACAAATCGTCTGTTGGAGTATTTCCGCTGTCAGTGGTTTCTCCCTCCAAAAACAGTCCATCATTACCAAGTCTATCATTCAAAGAATCTACAATTTTTATATCAAATGGTTCGACTGAATAGTGTCCAGATTCATCATAAGTTCTTTCTGCAATGTAATCTCTAATTACATTATATACAGTTTTGTCTTGTATTTTTTTAATCTTACCACCATCTACTCTCAACAATTCAATAAAGTCAGTATCATTGAAATCTGTGAGAGATTTTTTAGTCAGTGTTAATGATAATTTGAACCTATCAGCTCCAGGGGCTGCAAAGTTAGTAAATCCTTTTGCATTATCATACAGTGAATCATCATCTTTTGCATTGATGATTTTTTCTTCTATTTTCAGTCCTACTCTATATGATGGAGTATTTGAGTAATAATCTAAAATAAGAGTTTGCTTATTGACATTAGCAAATATTCCTCTAACAAAATAAACGCCATTGTCAATTGATGCAGCCGAACCCGTGCTAGTTGCATTTTCTCCAATTAATGTAGCAAATGGAGTTCCTGCATTAATTGTGGTGTTTCCATAGGTTACATTTTCACTGGCAAACAGTGATTCCCCATCTTGGAAAGTTTCTGTAACATAGTCATTGCCAGAATCAGAATACTTTACATATATTGTTAAATTTTCTACAAGGTTACTGTCTGATGTGAGAGCAACATATTGAATCGATGCTGAAACACCAGATAATTGACCTGTAACTTTTTTGCCAATAAAATTCTTAATGTATAATGCTACGTCTACCCCCAGATTCGTAGCATCAAGTTTTACTGCTGAAAATTGATTATCAAAAGTAATAGCTCCAGGGAGAACCATGGAGCCTTCTTTAAAGATATTCTTTCCAAAGTATTCGACTTGATTTTGAAAAATCGATTGAAGAGTCGTTAATTCTCTGGCTTGTACTGGAAATCCTGGTTTAAACAGAACTTTATAAAAATCTTTATTGCGATCGAAATCGTCGTAATATGGGCTGATATTTAAATCTGTTTTTTGTGCCATCTTTTTTTAGAATTCCAGAATGATTTTAACGTCTTCTTTTTGTCGAATGTTCCTTTCAATCAAAGGTCTATTATTGATGTAAATTACATCACCTGTCTTTTTATTTATCTCTGGATTTGAATATCCGCCAGAGAAAGTAACTCCCAAATTAATTTGCTTACCATCAACTGTAACAGAAGTGTCGCTGAAACTTGTATTGACTGAGGCAGAGCCACCAGCATCAAAACTAATGTTATTGCTGCCAGAAAAACTCAAAACTTTGGATATCGTTCCTACATCATTTGCATCAGTCTGATCTTTATCATTGCTAAAGTATAAAGATCTATCCTGATAGAATTTTAATACTTTGGTGTCCTTATCATACGATGCAACGTATCCTTGAGCAGTGCCACCAGTAACAGTTTGCGTTATCCTGTCGCCAATAGTTGGAGTTCCTGTATAAGAATCTGCTAATTTAACTGCATATAACGAAGAGAATGTATTTTCAGTAAATACAGTCGTTGATGAAAACTGTTGTGGATTCTTCAACAGTCCGATTTGACAAAACTTGGTGTCAATGGGGAAATCTTTGGTTGAATCATCAAACCTAGCATAAATCAATACTTTATCAGTTCCCAGTTCAGTATAAACATCATATCCATGTCCTCTGGATGGTGGAATGATGGGAATCAATTTTGCTGGGTTAGAAATAGTTCCTGTTCTTTTTAAATCTACGATTCCATAAGTATATCCTTTTCCACCAGATACAATAGATGTTCCTGTAATAGTTCCACTACTATCAACGGTGATTGAAACTTCGCCACCAGAACCATCTCCTAAGATGTCATAGGTTCCTGCACTATATCCTGTTCCGCCATCTTCAATATAAACTTTTTTAATTTGATTATCGTTTACTTCAGAATCTCCACCTTCTCTAATCGTCTGAATATCGGTGTTTGTTGAAGTTGCCCAATCATTAGGAACAACGACATACTCTGTAGAGTCAAATTTAATAATATCAGATGGAGATACAGAGAACAAATACTTCCAAATATACCCATCACCACTAGAACCAGCAGATGATGGATCTACGTCAGTAAATGTTGGTTCATCTAGTGATCTTCCACCTGTTGGATTTGTTCCAGAAGAACCATTATCAATACAAATATAAACTCTATAATCACTATTAACTACGTAATAGTTTGCATCATAAAGTCTGGAGGTTTTGGAGATTGGCGTTTGATTTAAAATACTATAATCATGTCTATACATATCATAGGCAGTATTGGATGTCCAATCAACTTTTCTTATAACTCTTCTGATATTTGCACTAGTAATTTTTTTACCAAATAAAGAAGCATCTCTATATTGGGAAATATACTGAAAATTGTCAATAGGATTAGGAGTATTTGTATCCCAATCAGAAGTTCTACCAAATCCGGGATTTGGAGAAGTTGGATTGACAAATCCTAAGAAAGCGTAATATGAATTATTAGTATCCGATACAGAATCTACAAAGTTACCAGCATTCAGTATCCTAAATTGATCTGTTACGACGGCTGCCATATTAATAGTTTTTTAGATATTTATAAGATAATTTTAGGAAGGGCACCCGTATTTCTCAGGCTGGCATTTCTTCTTTGGATAGTTGGATACGTAGAAAGTCCAGCAACAGTATTTCCTGTAACACCAATTGAAACAGGATTTGAACCTCTTGTTAGTCCTCCACTAATATTCGATAGTCTTCCCCAAGAGTATTTTCCTACGGGATTTGTAATATTTCCTATCGAACTAAGTCCAACAACTGGAGAACCAGAATCTACATTACATGTAATAATTCCAATCGTTCCAGCGCTGCTCCAAGATGAAATCTTGTAGACATTATCTAAAAATGTTGTTCCAATTCCAACAGAAGCGGCATTGGAATCATCAACTGAGGTAACACCACTACCAATTCTTGTATCAAAGATATAAATTGGATATCCAGTAGAAATGCCAGAGAAGGAAGAAGAATGAATTGAGAATTCGAGTGCCAGAGGATGAGAACCTGTTCCTGCAGCGGTTGTAATTCCAGTTACAATACCAGAGAATCCATCAACACTGACAAAGTTAGTTATAAGTTCAACAGAATCCGTAGTCACTGTAGAAATTCCATTAACAACAAGTCCCGCAAAGGATGTTGGTGGAGATGCTGCACCCTTATCACTTTCATAATCAAATATTTCAGCATTGTCAACGAAAATTTCATTATCCGTGGTTGATAAATCGCCAATAATTCTTGCCGTTGGGAACACTAAAGATTCAATAGAATCTCTAGACTTGTAAACATTTTCTCCATTAATCTTTTTGTCAACTTTCTGTTTTATCCAAGTTAATGGTTTTGCATTAGTTTCATCAATTCCAGGTCCATTATAAGATTCCGTTTCAAATTTATCAGAATATGTCAAATCAAATATGGTTCTTTCATCTTGAGATACAGTTCCCTTAATCGCATTGTTTTTTAACACCTGAACATTGTCACCAACTTTCAAAGTTTGATTGATGCCAGTGACTAAACTACTATCAGTTCCAGTAATTCCTCTATAGAAGAATATTGCAATATTGTCTTCAACTTTAGGTGCTGATGTAAATACGAAAGATGTTCCACCAGTGAATTTGTAGGAAACGCCAGGTTCTTGAAGAACTCCGTTGACGAAGATTAGCAGTAAATTTTCTAATTTTTGATCTGGAGAAAGTGAATCTGCTGGTTCAAAACTTAGAAGTTCTCCATTGTAGAAGAGTGGGTATCTAACTCTTGTTCCATCCTGATAATTTTTTACGGAATCAATATAATCTAATTGTCCAAATTCCCATGCGGCAAAATTATCAGAATAAGTATCAATAACTGTTATTTCAAAATCTGATACTGGTGAGGATAAAGACTTATCAGTAACAAGTCCGACTGGTTTGATAACATCACCTCTTCGGAACGCATATCCTTGTCGAGCAATCTTAAACTCAGTAACCTCAAAGAAAGTAGAACCAATTCCAGCAGTAGAAGGACCAACTTTAACGTCCAGTAAGAGTCCTATTCCAGTATCAGTGGTTGCTCCAATACCCAGTCTAGAAACACCTGTTACTGAAAGGTTTTCATAGGAAGGATCGTTAACGAATATCTCTGGATTTGTATATCCAGTTCCACCAGCACCAACAGCGAAAGATAAAGTTCCACCAGCGCCAACAGTAGCAGTAATTGATGCTACGTCTCCAATGTGTCCACTTTCAAAAACACTAATTCCAATAGAAACCAGTCCATTATATCCAGAACCATTGAAGTCAGTTGTTCCAAGTCCTACAGATACAATTGAACCTCCAGCACCAACTACAGCAGTCACAGATGCTCCTACAAGAGGTGCAAATCCTAATCCTGGTGTAGAACCAAGAGAAACTATAATGCCGCCCCTAGGAACCTCATTTTGATTTATATCAAAATCTGAAACGACATACTCTAATGGATCTATATCTGGTTTTGTAAGTCCTGAGAAGACTATCGTAGTGATACCAACAGAGGTATCTTCATTAATAACATAGTTATTATTTCTATTATTATCTGTTGTAGGAGTTTGGAAAATATTATTTACAAATACAATTCCACTTCCACCAGTTGATCCAAGTCCTGTAGTATTTGCACCACCAACTAACAATGTAAATGTTCTGCCAATTCCAGTGAATTCATCAGAAATATCATCATAAATTTGGTTTCCAGTATAATCATTTCTTAGGAAAACTCTTCCATTAAATGTGGATGTTTCATAATCTAAGTTCAAATCTGTCTTATCGATTTGTGGATTTCCTCTTGGAGCATCGGTGAAGTAAATTGTACTATCAACAATATTAAATGCACCTTTATGAACTCTAACTACAGTAGAATCTGTGTGTGAAGTTGCAGATGTTCCAACAAAACCTCTCTTAACCAAAACAAGATTCTCTGATCCAGTATTGGTAATAGGTCCTACAGTAGTTGTTCCTAATCCGACATTAGTAACCTCCATATATTCATCATCTATTTTCAGTATATCTTTTGGAGATATTGTGGATATTCCACTTAAAGAGAAGAGATTCGAAGTTGTACTTATTGATCCACCATTTCCAGACAACTCATGAGTTATCTTGGTAGCTGCTATTGGATACTGTACCAGATTATCAATGGTGATAATCGCTTTAGAACTTCTCTTCTCCATAGTAAATCTATGGGCATTACCTTCACCCAAAGTTGTAAAGGTAACTCCAGTTCCACTTTGAGCATCAGATTCGGTGAGAGCAACTTTAAATGTATCATTCGTCAGTTTAATTGCAAATACCGTTGTAGGCAGTTCATCTGTAGCGTTATGTCTCATAGCGCTAGTACCAACTCCAACAAAAGTTGAATTTGGAGTGTAAATCAATTCCTCCCCAGTTCTAAAGAAATGATTCTTGATTGAGAATATTCCAGTAGTTGCTGCCAGTGCTACAGAATTTGGATTGAATGTCTTTGCAAAAATTGGTGTTCCGTTAGTAGTTAATTCAAAATCAAATTTGTTGATTCTATCGCCATTTATTGAATTATAGAATTTTTCATCTACTTCTTCATCGATTCTTCCATAAACCAAGGCATCTGGTTCATTTGCAATATCAACTGTTGTATATACTGATTTACTAAAGACTGAAATATCAATATCTCCAGTTTGATCACTATCTGGATAGAATGTTAATTGTAAGTCATCGCCATCAAAATCTCCTCCAAATGTTCCAACACCAGAAGCAGTATCAAACTCATCTGTAGTTGCTACAGAAAGGAATGGTAACTGATGAGTGTATACATTAGTATTATCATGAATAGTCAACACTTGGTGAAGAGCCTTTGTAGATCCAATACTCACTTCAACGAAAGATTTGGATGCGTTGAACAAATTCTTGTCTAATGTAAGAATAACAGTAGAAGCTGCCGATACGGTGTCATAGTGCTTCGATTCATAAATTACACTTCTCTCATTGCCTGGAGTTTGACCACTGGTGATAAATCTATATGTTCCAACTCCGACTGCTGTAGTTCCAAATCCAACGATGTTAGATTTTATTTGAACTTCATGTGAAGTGTCATTAGTATGAGTAATACTTAATACTCCACCAGATAAATTGGCACCAAAAGTTCCAATAGAATTTCCAGAGAAACTTACGCTATCTTCACTATCTGCATAGTACTCTGAAATGAAACTATCAGTTCCATTATGAGAAACTAAAAGTTTAACGTAGTTTGCATCATTGTTGGTATTATCAACAACGTGCGCTGTCAAATATAAAGATTCAAACTTACTAGAATCAAGACTAATAATTGTTGATATTCCAGTTCCAGTAGATTCAATGTTAATAGAACCAGTTAAGTCTACAAATCCAATCGATGTTGTTCCAACTCCAGTAGTTGTTCCGTTGAAAGTTTGCTTGATAAGTTTGATATCATAGTCAGTATCATTTGGATCGTCTGGATTAAATCTCAGATATGTGTCATTGAAATTATCTGTGTACAAATCAAATGTTCCATATTCTTCTCCAGGTGTTTCATCAGTTCCACGATTTGCCAAAAACTCATTGTCCAAAATGAACGATGATGTTCCATCATTGATGATTGTTAAATCATTAAATTGAACTTCAGTATTATCGGAATTTGTTACTCTAAAGATATAATTTTCGTAATTATTATCTCCCAATTTAACCAGATTTACGTAGGGAGTAATGTCTGCATCGCTGTTAGAGAATTGATCACTAATGTCATCAATTGCCAAAACATCATTTGATTTTAATTCAATATAATCGGTGAGTTTTTTATTTTCTAACTTTAAGAATTTAGATTTGGAATTAGCTACATCAATATCAAAAACATTATCAAAATTGTATACTGCATCAACTCTATTTTCATCTATAAAGATTGAATAGAAGTTTGTGTCACTAATTGCCGTCTTTATTCCTGCACTCTTTCCATCAGCATTTTTTGTCGTTGCTGTTGTTATACCAACATCTGCAAAATTCTTCAGTCCACTAACATGAACTAAGTTATTAACTACAGATTCTTGCTCTTTCCAAGTTTTAGAACTCTTAATCGTGTATGAAAGATTTTGATAGTAGTCATTATTTGGTATGACTTGGAAATCTTCATTTAACTTTCCAATTTCATTGTCCCACCCCAAATCTTTGTCATTTGAATAATTAACAATGAATTCTCCTTCATTTGATTCTATCTTAGAAATAGTCGCAACATTTCCGGATTGTTGTCCTGTTACCTTTTCATTGAGGGACAATTTATAAGAACCAGAAACTTTCAGGAGATTGCGATTACTTTCTGCAACAACTAAATCTCTTTCTATACTGTCACTAATTAATTTTTCGCCAACAAGAAACTCACTAATACTTTGTGTTACAGTAAATGTTGGATATGAATCTTGATTAATTAAAATACCAGAAGAATCTTGTACTGTTTTGGCAATTCCCGTATTTGTTCCAAGTCCAGAAATACTCAAAACAACCTGATCGTTAACAGTAAGTCCCTTAATGTAATTTGTTACTTCAAAGAACTTATATCCATAATCGGAGGAATTAAATCCATCACCATCAGTACTATATTTTTGAATTCCCTCTACAAAAACTTTATCGCCAATTTCAAAAGGTTGTGTGGTAAAACTTGTAATACCATTGATAGTTGGTGTTGTTATAATACAAGTGAAGATGCCTGTAGAAGATGATTGAACTTGCTGAACACTAATACCATTAGTGTTATCTTTTGTAAATACTTCAACAGAGTTATCGGGCAATCCTTTCGGCGGAATATTTACATTAACGGATTGAATAGAAGTTCCTGTTATAGAAACGTCGAAAGAACCTGAGTTTATAACATTTCTATTGTTTGGATTTATAAGTACTACAGATGGTGCTTTAGTATATCCTTCTCCCGCATTGACAATATCAACCTTAGTGATGGTATTAGAATCTTTAACTGTAATTAATGGTGATATAGCAGCTTGAGGTCTCAGTGTAATATCTGGAGAATATATGAAATTATCTGTAACACTTCTAGTTTGATTCAGATTTCCAATAGTGTTTGATATTGTTGATATAATTAAATCTTTACCATTTGTTGAAGTTGTGGATTTCAGAGTAGGTAATTTTTTGTATCCAAATCCCGATGAAAGAATCTGAAGTTCTTTGACTGATCCCTGAGCGGTTTCTGACGTGGTACTGTATTCTAAAGTATCACACTCTGCTTGAATATAAGAAAGTTTTTCTGGTTTCTTAGTCAAATTGATGGTGAAAGTAGTTGTTGCTACACCACTTATAGTATAAAAATTATTATATGAACTATCAGTGAATTTTATTTTTGAATTATTTTTAATATCAGTGTCGGAAGATACTAATGTGCCATCTCTCTCCAAAGCATAATATAGTTCTTCTGGAAGACTAGCATTATGCTCTAAAGTCAGAGAAGCATTCGTCGAAACACCTGCGGTGCCGACTTCAGAAACAACAAAACTTGTAGTATTGCCAATAGAAACAAATTCATTATTGAACCCACTATCAGAGAACAGTTTTAACCTATATCCGTTTAAAGAAGTATCAGTTAAATCAAATACTAAGTTATTATTTTTAACTGTCTGTATTTGAGGATTAATGGGCGATATTGATTGATTAGATCCACCAGTACTGGCAATACTAACGACTAATGGAGGTGTTACTAATGAATCCCTATAAGTTTCACACAGATTAAACTTATTTGAATTAATTTTGTAAATGTAGAAATAATTTTTATCTAAAGCGACATTATTAGAATCTTCAAAATATATCTTGTCGCCAGTTTTTAAACCATGATCTGTTATGGTAATTACATTAGTTGCTGTATTAATTCCTGTAGAATTAAATCCGATAGGATTAATAACTAAACTATCAATTTCTGATTTATAGAGAACACGAACTCCTGTTGATGTTCCAATTCCAACAGAAAGATTTGGATTAACTTCTAATTTAATAACGTCACCGTTTGTCAATCCATGAGAGGTTGACACAGAAACGGTTGCTTTAGATTGCTCAATATCGCCTAATATTTGTGTATATGATGATTCGAAAGAATATCTGTCATCATCATCACCATTAGTATGGAAAAATACTTCAGCACTGCTAATTTGTGTTTTGATGCCGATTAAGTTTTTATTCTTCTTTACGACATATACAGTGGACGGTAGTGTAAATGTTGTCGAACCATCTGTAGAAATAGATATATTTGTACCGTTACTGGTATATGTGAGTTGTTGGTTAGTTGTAAATGGATGATTTTCTAAGAATACACCCTTAGCAATGATATCTCTAGTAGTAGTAGAATCGCCAAAATCAAATGTAACTGACGTTGATACTCCTGTTACTGTTCCAATTCCTAAAGACTCTCTAGGATTAAAGAATACTTTATCATTAAGTTTAGACTCAAAGTAATTGACATTTTCGGAAATAGTGAATGAATCTGGGATAAATGTTACGCTAGTTCCTTGTGAGTGTGCTACTCCAGACAATCCCCTTTCAATTCTAAGAATATTCTCGTTCCTAAAAATTCCCAATACTTTTAATGTTTCTGTTCCAATTCCAATACTACTTCCAACGGAAATTTGTTCAGGAACAGGAGAAACATAAATTTCGGTTGTAAATCCGACAGACGGTGCTGATGTTACTGTTGATAAACATGCACCATTTGCATATGATGGAACAGAAATTCTATAATTTTTATTTAAATTTGAGAGAGCAGTGGTAAATCCAGAAATTGAAACATAATCTAAATTTGAGAATGTATGCTTTGGAAGAACCGATACCTTTACTTGATTATCTTTATTCCAAGTAAATATGGCATTAAGATTTTCAGTAAATGTTGTATCTACTTCTACAATATCTTTACCCTTAATAGAAGAAACTTTTACATCCAATCCCGTTCCAGATGTTCCTTCTTCATCAAATATTAGACTATCATTTACTTTAAAGTTAGTTCCAGCGTTTTCAATTTTTATTGACTGAATAAAACCACTACTTACCGAGTTTATTATGTATTGTTGTTTGGTTACATCATCAATTTCATTGATGAAATCATAGTCGGCATTATTTTCAGATACTTTATATGGGAAAGTATTTCTGTGTAAAGTTGAGTTATTAAAATCAAATGATTGATTTAAGTCAACATCTTTGATGGATTTGGAGTAATATTCATTACCTATAAAATATGGGAATGTTGGTGTTGTTTGATCGGAAGCATTTAACGTTGCGTGGTACGCATAAACCCCTTTTGGAAACTCAGCAGTCTTTTCAAATCTACCATTATATTCATCCAAATCTCCACTATTGTCAAATTTGTAATCTTCTACAAAGTAACCATCAGTAAATCCAGAAGGTCTATCTACGACATTTGAGGTGTCAAGTGTGTATCCAGACTCTAACGTTTTTACCGTTGATGTCATATCTTCTGGATTCGTATATCCAAAAGGTCCGTAAATTGGATTTCCATCATATGCCCATCCAATAATTCCTGATACATTTCCAAAATTTTCATTGAATGATGTTCTAATATCAGAGAAATATTTGGAAACAGCATACCTTAAATTATCATCAGAGTTTAAAAGAACTTCTCCAGTGCTGAATCTACTAGAATTATCGTTAACAGTTAAATCCCTTACATTTACATCAATGACAGAATTTTTACCTGCAGAAATTGTCCTCACTTTTGTTGAGGTTGCAGAGTAACCAATACCAGCACTTATGACTTTAACATCAGTTATTTTGCCGCCACTAATTACAGCTCTAAGTTCAGCACCAGATCCAGATCCACTAGAATCTTCAACCACTAAATCTGGAACAGAATTATACTCTAGTCCACCATATGTAACATTTGCAGAGCTGACAGAACCGTTAATTATTACCGGCGTTACTTCTCCCTGTTTCCCATTTTTTATACTAATTATTGGTTTCTTTTCAAAGTTGATGAATGTAGAACCATATCCTGTCCCACTCTCATACAAATATGCTCCAACCAAACTTCCTTTAACCACTGGTGTCGTAACAAGCTCTTGATATTGTTGTGTTGTTGAACCAATACCAGTATTAACGTAAGTAATTGATACTGAAATATCCGGATAACTGAAATATTGATATCCAACTCCAGTATCTGTAAACTTCAGATAGTCTTGTCTCTCAAAGTTTGAGGTTATTGTTCCACCTACACCAGCATCACACAATCTAAAAGCATTATCATTTACTTTTAAAACGTAATATTGGTTTGATGTGGATATTCCTGTTATTTGAGTTGTTTCAAAATCATAAGTTACTATCTCACCTGTATTGAATCCATGATTCGTAAAATTAATGGTATCTCTAGTGGTTGAAATTCCGACAGGTTTTACAACTAATTTTCTATTTGTATATCCAGATCCTTCATTTACAACCTTTACATAAGAAACTACATTTTTAAATTTTGCAGTGGAAAATTTATGAGTTCCGTTAGATCCAGAAAATAATCCTACTGGATTTGTTTTTGAAGTTTGATCGCTTAAGGTATTGTATAAAGTAACGGTTGAGTTGTTATCAACTTGTACAAAATAAGATGCATTATTAACTAACTTGTTTGTTATTCCAATAGAAACCTCATTGTTTCCTTGAGAGTTGTAAACAATTTCTTCTCCATTAACAAAATTGTGTTCTTCCAAAAACACAATTTGATTAGTTGCTGTACTTACACCACCACCATCAGTTAAAGCCCTAGAATCAAAAGAAACGGTTCTTACTCTTTTAGCAAGAACTGGTTTAATTACGGCTCCATTTCCATTTCCACCAGTTACATTGGTGGATACAATTCTATCAACATCATAATTTTGAGAATCTACATATACTTTTTTGAGACTTCCACTTACTACTGGTTGAACTTTTGCAGTGCCACTTGATACACTTATAACTGGAGGATTAATTACATCAAAATCTTTTCCGCCATTTAAAACAGTTACTGCTGAAAGTGGACCGTAGTATATTTTATCCGTCGATTTATAATTATTAATCTCAACACCATTAATTAACATTCCAGTAGAACCTGGAGCAGTTTTTTGTCCCGTTCCACCTTTAATATTTTTTTGAAGTGGGAATTTTCTTAAAAGTTTCTGTACACCAATCTTTTCTTTTTGTTGAGAATGGAGAGTAAATGAATGAGTTCCTATTCCCGATGGAGTATCGAATTTTAGATAATTTGCACTACCAATAAAAGATGGAGATGCATACAATTTAAATCGTTGTGAATTTGATTGAACTTGTACATAATAATACCCAGTATTCAAACCAACTAGTGTATCTCCAACTGGTTTATAGTATACTTTGTCTCCATTAACAAAGGGAGCATCGGATGTTAGTGCAATTGTAGAATAAAGTCCCTCAGAAAGATCTTCAAAATTCGAAGAACTTGATACGGTTACGGTTTTTATTTTTTCACTAATATCATATCTATATTCTGTAGTATTAATTCCCGTTTTAACTTCTGATGGAAGAGAGTTGGATGCAATATATGCATATTCATCTCTTTCACTGTAAAAATTTAATACGTCCGATAAAATTTTACTGTTGCCGTAGTAAAATTCAGTTGAAGTAGAGGAAGATTTATTAATCTTTCTTCTTACATCATACTTACTGCCAGATGTTAATGTTGGCAAGTTTGCTATCGTTACACTGTTTTGTGCAGTGTTAATTGATTCAATGTAAGGAACACCTGTTGCGACAACGACATTTTCTGTGCCTCTTTCTAATATTTCTACTTCATCGCCAATTTTTAAACTGGATTTATCGATGATAGATCCAAGGGTTAAATTAGTATTATCAGAAATTTGATATCTGGTGCTTGTATT
>Ga0208162_1000627_pt1 | contig 19740 bp, 23 predicted proteins | sample CB_VirMetaG_4_FD_184539 | JGI IMG/M metagenome (GOLD analysis project Ga0208162, IMG submission 184539) | Freshwater to marine saline gradient viral communities from Chesapeake Bay - CB_1508_1M Viral MetaG (SPAdes) (version 4) | ecosystem: Environmental > Aquatic > Marine > Coastal | place: USA... | reverse complement strand
TAATTGCATCATTTCCGTTCTCGTAAATGAAGGCATTGTAGGAGTAGTAGTCGGAATGGGTGCGACAGGTGAAACCGTTGGGGCTTGACCCACACCAATGTTTGCTAATTGCTTTTGTTCAAAATAATTCTTTAATTTCCTTCTCATCACATAACCCATCGGCAATTGCGTAATTAAACCGTTTGAATCAACACCAACAATATTTGAAAGGTTTGCCACATTGAGCATTCTTTGGATTTTATCTGCCGAAGGAAGCATACTTGAGTCAATTCCTAAAACATTCAAAATTTCTTCATTTGTATAATTTTCACCCATTGAAGGAATAGTGGCTCTCTTTCGTGGTAATGAATAATCATTTACATATTCACCTTCCGTATCTCTATAAACACCCATGATATTATTCTTAAAACTCCTACCTGCCTTACTTAATTCAGCATTTTCTTCTCTTAATTTTTGAATAGAATTCTTTGCATTTTCAATCAAAGTGTAATCAATTGACTTCCCATCTTCAATATAAAGGACTCTTTCATCACCACGATTCTCTACAACCAATTCATCAGTAATTCCTTTCTGCAAATTTTGAATATATTGATAATCACTATCCGAAATTACTCCTTGACTATGTGCATTTCTAAACAAATAACTGTTGTCATCAAGGTATTCAATAACTTCTTTTTGTTGAGCGTCAAGCATTCTAAAAGGAATTCTTTGTAGGGACATACCCAAACGGCTTTCCATTCTTTGCTTTTGTTCGCTAATGTAAGTATAATAGGATTTTTGCCTTCTTTCTTCCAATTGCGAAATAGTCCAAATTTGCCACATTCTTATAGCATCAACACGGCTTGTTTTCAAATCACTTACGGCATTCAATTGTTCTAATTGGGCTTGAGGGTTCAAAATTTCATTGGCTCGGAAATACTTTCTAAGAATGTCGGGTAAGTTATCAGCATCTAATGATTCAATATATTCTATTGCATCCAACACTTCATCTTCCACATCATCGGGATTCCAAACCTCAATAATTCCACCATCTAATGCAAACAATTCTTTCAATTTCGCAGGGTTTGGTAATTTAACGAATTCTTCTTCGGGTTCTCCGTCTTCATCAATCATTGGCAAACCATCTTCGTTGAAAATAGGTTGTAATTCTTCAATGAAAAAGTCGGGGTCGTCTTTTTTGTCCTCATAGGCTTCCATAAAATCATCAATACCACTTGTTTTAGCGGTTGCACTTTGTAGCCAATATTTACCGTCTTGTTCAAACAACCTTGCTTTCAATAAGAAAGAAGATTTGTCGCCAAAAATACCTTTTGCGGGCGGTGTTTTACCTCTATTTTGTCCTCTTTGGTAAGGTTGTGGGAAAATTGACTCATAAATGTTCTTTTGATTCTTTCTCAATTCTTTATCATACTTTCTGCGTTCCGAACCATAAGAAGCATTTTGCATTTTGTCTACTAAATAATCTAATGCGTAAGGATTACAAGCCTTGTAAGTAATTCCGCTTTGTGTAATAAATGTGTCGGGGATTTGAAAGAATTTTACCCCCCTCTTTTCTAATGTTTTAAGAACTGCCTCCATTTTCTTACCGTAAAAGGCAAATACTCTCTTCAAATATGACCTAATATCCATTTCCTTGAAATTATAACCGAAAATTGAGAATGGATTTTGCCATTGATATTGCTTTACAGACTTTACTCTTGAAGAACCATATAACGAAGCGACTAATTCAATATCAATAGGATTCACTACATATTCGCAACCATCACCCAAAGTGATAATATCATATTTGTTAATATCCATTGTTCCCTTTTCCGAACCTAAACGACCAAGTTTGAATCCTTTAACATCTTCAGTCGCCATATAAACATAAACTGCCCTTCTCCAAATATCATCACCTTCGGGATTACATTTTGTGCAAATACAATTACCATAATATCGCTTAGGTGCATCGGGGGCTTGTCCGTTGGGGAATTGACGATTTCCTTTTGCGGTGCTTCTTTTTGCGAAAATTGTTTGAAGTCGTCTGTATTGAGGTGCAACAATTTTTTCTAAAGCAGGTCCGACAGGTGTATATTGTGCGGCTCTTTTTTGGTTTCCATCAAAAGCGAGGAAATCATCACGATAATAAAACTTTGTAATGAATTCCCACTTATCTTCTTTATCATTCCACCCTTCTTGATTGACAAGTGTTCCAATCAATTCAAACTTAGGGTCTTCAAATTCGGAATGCTCAACCATGTAAGTAATAATTTCCCAATACCATTTATCGTTTTCTTTGAAAGCACCCGGCAACAAATTTCTTTCTGCAAACCTTTCCATATATAGAGGGACTACTTTCTTTTCACGATTGACAATTTTATGTTTGAAAACTAATTTCATCCCATTATCATTGTTTCTTGAAGAAACCATTTCACCGATTTTTTCTAATGTCTTCTCAAATTGCTCTTGTCTTGTGATATTAACTTCGGGGAAGAAAATATATGTGTCCTTCTTTGTTAAATATTGCTTGACAACATCTCCAAGAGCATTTATTTTATCAATGACCTTCATACCCGAAACATCAACACCATAAACCGTGTCTTGAACAGTCGGTTGTGAAACATTTGGTGGAGTTACAATTCCTTGTGGGTCGGCAATAACGGTTTCCTTTGTTCCCGTAGGCATTGGTGCAGGGGTTGGTGTAGCGGCGGGTGATGTCGTGGATGTCCCACAGGTTCTCGCATTATGACCAATTTCACCGCATTTTCCACATTTTCTTCCACTTGAAGTGGTTGAAGGGGTTGAAACCTTTGCATTTTGACAGGTTCTTGCATTGTGTCCTGTTTCGCCACAATTACCACAAGTCCTACCGCTTGAAGTGGGTGGTGTTGATGGTGCTACGGTAGGATTCGTGCAAGTCCTTCTATTGTGTCCTACTTCACCACAATTCTTACAAGTCCTCATCTAAACACCTTCTGTTTGCCATTCGTCAATGAATTTCTTACGGGCTATCGCTCGCTTCAATTTTCTTTGTGCATTCTTATTATCTAATGATACCGATTCCATATATGCGACTTCCAATTGTTGAAGTGTAAATTTTGTAATCAATTCGTTGTCATTATAACTCGTTATGTTGTCATAAGGTTCAGCACCAAATAACTTCTTTTCTTTAGAAATTAAGAAAACGCCTCCGATAACCGCTAAAACGGAAATCGGAAATCGCCACATATTAAATACTTATCGCTCTTATTATCTAAAGTCAATGATTTTCTTCGGGCTTTCCTTTCTTATGACAGGTTTCACAATGAATGTCAATGAAACCATTAGAAAGTGCTAATTTAATCTGCCTCCATGATAAATCATAAAGGTTTCCTTCACCACGATAGCGAATAATGATTTTTTCTTCGGATTGACAATGAGGACAAGAATAATCAACGGAGGATAACAAAAAGTCCTTCTTTTTCTTACGCAATTCTGTTTTTCGTTTGGTATTCTTGGTAATAATTCGCTTCGTGTTTCCTTTGTAATAATTAGGATTGTATTTTTTCATATACTCCTTCTTTCTTTCGGGGTCGGAATAGGGCATATTTAATCCTTGTGGTTTTATCTATCTAAATCTTGACTTCAAGACCCTATGGTGATAACCGAATTTTCCATTGATACCAATAATTGCCTTCCCAACCATCCCAACAAAGAAACCATTGAAAAAAATATACTTCTTCACAATAACTGCAAACAATCTTAGGAATTGATTCTTTATTTTTCAAATCGCCTACAATAACGCCTTCACTACAAGGACAAGGTTTCAAAGCATCCCGCCCGTCAATAAAGCCAAAATTCCCGGAACCGCCGCTAAAAGCAATTCCCAACGCATTCTCCGTTCTTCTTTGCCTTCGTTTTCAATTTGAAATATGTTTTCCTTTAATTCCGCAATTTTTTCTTCTAAAACGGCTATCCGGGTAATCAGGGGCGGTTGTCCGTTACCTCTCAAAATCGTTTTGTTTAACGAATAAATGTCTTCTTTCAACCTCTTAATTTCAGTTTCAATTCTTGAAATGACTACCTTTGCGTCTTGCGTTTCATCAATAAAGGTTTGAAGAATGTAGGCTAAATCCTCCGAGAATTCTTCAACAAGCCTCTCGGCTTCGGTTTTATCGGACATTTTTAAACCTCCAATTTCAATTTTTGTTTCAATGCTTCTGCGGTTCTAAGAATACAATCAAACCGCCTTTGTGAAATAGATAATAAAAAGGAAATGTTGTCAAGGTTATTTGACGCTGAATCTAAGTCTTTTTCAATTGTCATTTATTCCACATCCAAAACATAATTTTCTGCCGATTTTTCAAACCGTTCACGACAACGAGAACATCTCAATTCTCCATAATTAGGATTATACATACTCACCGCAAGTGGTAATCCGACATCTTCTAATTTTGCTTCATTATCCCATTCATAAGGATAAGTAGTAGTGTAGCCTCTCATTCCGCAATCATCACAAACGACATTAACCGAAACATATTCTTCATCAACAGATGGCGTTCCTTCTAATGAAAGGTTTTGGTGTTCACAATAACAATTAGGGCAATCATCACCTTCTTCTGCATTGAATGTTTCAGCCGCATTTCTTGTGCAAGTATAATCGTAGTGCTTATCCCAACAAGAAGGTTCTCGGCATTCATCATTACACCAAGAATCTTCGCATAATTCACAATACACTAAATCGTTTTTGCATCCACATCTAAAACAAGAACCTTCATTTTCAGCATTCTTTTCCAAATCCTTATAACATTGACACTTAGGTTCTGTTGCCGAACAATTCATCGGTTCGGGGGCTTTCATGCAAGCACAGGGGTTTGATTCAGTAGCACCACAACAACAAGAAGTCTTGCTAAGTTTTCCTTTCTTTGTTTCAGCCACATAAATTGTCACTAAGGATGGTTTGAAATCCTTGATGAAAATTAGTGAGTTAATTTCATTCCAAGTATCAAAATCCAAATCGTGAAATCCATAAGTGGCTAATTTATCACGCATTGTTTTAATTGTAGGTATTCCTATCGGATTTTCTTCTGCATCATATTCTATGTCGTTGTAGTAATAACCATCAACAAAAAATTCATCGGAATACCAATTGTATTTGAATTGACATTCCACTTTTTTTCCGTTTGGTGCTTTGACATAAAATGTTGGTTTGAACCAAATTGTTTCTCCATCATCAACATCCTCAATAGAAAATCCTAAGTTTTTCATTCCCCATTCAAGCATTTTTACCTTTTCAGTCACAACACCCTTTGCCTCCCATTCGGGATATTCTTTTCCATCTTGCACAATTGCTTCAAAGGTTTCAGCGTTCATTTCTTCTAATACTTTTCCTTTGCCTTCACACATTTCGCAATCCACATAGTCTGCGTCTGCGGGGTCTTCTCTTGTAGCAGGGTAATACTTTGTGATAATAATTCCTTCACCTTCACAGTTATTACAAGGAACATAATGAGAGGTATTTTCATATCCGATGTATTCCCAATAATCATCAATTCTTTCATATTCATATCCTAAATCGGATAATTTTTTAGTCCATTTTTCTTTCGTTTCAGCGTATGATTTACCCCTTTCATAACCATACCACGATTCTTCATTCATAACATTTTCTTCAAAATCCTCATGCAATTTAGGATTGTTTTCTTTGAAATCGTTATAGTATTCTTGTGTTTTTTGAACGAATAATTCACGGTTCGTGTCGTGCAAATTATTCCAATCAATGACTTCAAAATCAGCACCAAACCTTTGAGTCAATGACTTCATCAAATCCTCTTCCGAAATAATGCCTAATTGGACTTTGTTTTCTAATTCTTGAATAACTGATTCTATTTCAGCCCTTTCCATCATGGCATGATTCATCATTGTTTTCGCTACCGCACCTTTTGGTTGTTTTCCCCTATTGACAATACTCGCTTCAAAAGTTTCAGCCTCAACAAAATCAATTCCTTTCATAAACAAATCCTCCTTTTTAATTGAATCTTCAGACGCAACCCAAAGAATCCTGTAAAATCCCTTCCTCCCCCAATCATTCGGCTTATTTTCATATCGCACAAAAAATCTCTTTCCGTTATATTCCCATTCGCCCATTATTGTTTGAGAGATATTCTTTCTTGGGAATGAAAGTTTAATCCCTGCGGCTTTTCCAATAGCCCTTTTCGCATTTTCATAGAAATTCTCTCTCCAATCCTTTCTCCAATCAAAGCCTTCATTTCTTGATAATTCCCTAATAAATTCTTGGTCAAGCAAAATCGCAGAAATAGGGTCGTAATATCCGATACCCATTTTATCTCTTTCAAATGCTTGATAAGCAAATGTTGATGGGTCGTAAAAAGCATCGTAAATCATCTGCAAATAATTATATTGCTTCATTTCACTTCAACCCCCATAACACACCTAATCCCAAAACAGAAATTGGCGCATAGCATAAGCAAAAGTTAATTCGCTTGTTATCTAAGCGTTTGCATAGACAATTACTTTTTTTCCCACAATTTTTTGCGGTATGCAATAAATTTCTTGACATATTCTTGATGCACATTCCATTCATCACGGTTGTAGAGGGTTTCAGCCCATTCATTAACATCATACCAAGAGTCAAAACCCATTCCACCATCTTTAACAAAATTAAAGAAATCAACATCACCATCATATTCATAGTTAATTGAACGACCATCTTTATCATATTCTCCACCAATGTAGCGATTGATAGTAATTTCGGGCAACCATGAAGATTCGTCGGGGTCAAGACCTTTTTCTTCAATCATACTGTTGCGAGCATCGTTAGCGTCAAGAATAGCCATCCAAAGAGGCGTTTTGGGAGAATCACCGAAAGGTGACTCCGTAGTTCCATCAAAATTCAATTCCCAAGAATAAGTGTAGCCTTCTTTTTTCAATTCCGCTTCAATGTTTGCGTTGCTCATGTTACAACCGAGGGGGCGGTAGTATTTAAGCATTATTGTATTTCAATCTCTTCTTCTGTCGGATTCGCATTGAAATCCAAATCGCAAACATCATTATCGCAGAACCTTTCAACGACCACTTCTTCACCCTTGATTCTTCCAAAAGATAGTTTTCCAATCGCTTCATTCATAGACTTATAGGTTTCCAAATCAATTTCTTCATACGGCATTTGAGGGTATGCCCCGAAATCCAATTTAGGTAAGAAAGAAATGCCTTTTAATTGGTATTGGTAAATGTCAAGTGCGTTTGCTATTTGTGAACCTTCGGATTCGGGGTCAAAGGTTACGGTGCATGAAACTTGATTATCAGCCCACCACTTTTGAGCAAGTGCGGCTAAAGACAATTGTTCCCACATAGAAACATCGGAAAGAGTTCGGACACCCTCTCCTACATCAACAGGAATAGAAACCACTAATGTAGTATCTTCGCTTCCGAAAGCAGGTTCAATGTGATAACCCGCCTTTTCAAGTGCAGGTAGCAAATTGCTATGAATACCCAATCGCATACGCCTAATGTAATATCGGCTTTCGGGGAAGTGGATTCCCGGCGTTGAACCTGCAAGCAAAGAAACCGTTCCCGAAGGCTTAATACTTGTAGTCTTAATTGAGCGAGGAATAGCCATCCAATCGGAATACTGTTCGTCAAGGTCTTGAATATGATGATAACCGCTATCCATCCATTCTTTCAATTCACCAACACCACGATTGGCGATAAATTGAGCGATACCCGACATAGAACAACCTATTCTTCGGTTTCTCAACATTACACGGTTGGTTTCCGCCCAATGAGTTTTACCCAAAGTTACGGTTTTTGCATACAAATAAGCGTATTTGAGAGTATTTTTGTAATCCTCTAATGATTCGTGATTGTTTGGGAAGGTTTCAACAAGACAACATAATTCATAAGACTCCAAAGTTTGTTCCAAACACGGATTTCCACCTTTTGCTCGGTGGTCTTTGAAGTCGGGTGCGTCAGCCATTCTTCCAAAGTCTTTCATGTTTTGAAGCCATGCGTAGCCGGGTTCACCATTATACCTTACTCTTTCAGCAGAAGGCTCATAATTCATACCTAATTCAGCAAAAATTGAATTGTTTGAAGTCCAACCATATTCTGCACGATGAGGATTCACTTCATAATTCTTCAAATCAAGGTATTCATCGGAGTCGGGTTCACCAAAAACAATTTCAGCCGTTCTGCGAACATTCCCTGCAACAACACACTTTCCAATGAGATTCATAATGTCTACAATTGAAGTAATACTAATCGGTTGTCCGACTTCGTTATCCAAAATGGTTCTCACTTGTTCATGCAAAGCAATTAGTGGTTCTGCACCGCTTGATTCACCGCCAAATCCTTTAATCGGCACACCTGCGGGTCTAATTTCGGAATAATCAAATTCAACCTTAGCCGTTCCCATTGAATAAGAATCAAGTAATGCTCTCAAGGATTCAACCCAACCTTCTCTTGTGTCGGGAATTGTAATTTGGTCTACTTTTCTTGTAGGATTCGGACCCTTAATCATCAAAGAATTAGCACCTTTTGTGTCAAATCCAACACCTACACCAAGCATTGAAGCATCCATGAGGAAACAAAATGGTTTTGAAAATTCACTATTCATGCTTTCTGTTGAAACGAAGGCACAATTATTCAAAGCGGCAAAAAGTTTCTTTTCTTCTGTAATCGGTGTTCCCATAGCCCAAAGCCCTCTTCCCGGCGGTAAGAATTTCATGTTGAAAATACGGTCATACATTTCTTGAGCAGAATGTTGTGCTTTCCATGCGTTCCAACCAAGACTATGAGAATCAATATGTCGCTTTTGCATATTGAATGTTCCTTCAACAACCCTGCGAACCGTTTCCCACCATTGTTCGTTTTTTCCATCGTCTTTGATGCGTGAATAGGTTCTTTGATAAACCAATTCGCCCAATCCATTGAAACCAAATGGGGCTTTCTTTCTTTTGTATTTAGATACGAAATTATCGGATAACTTAAATTGACTCATACTATCACAACGCAACGAATAAGACCTTATTTTTTCGTCTATCTAATTGTTCTCACAATTCTAAATTATTGACTTCAAGACCCGCTTTAGATAATGTTTTCTTCTTTCTTGCGAAACATGGTTTCATCTTTCTTAGATGGGGACTTAATCACTTCAATTTCTTCGTCATTTCGGAAAATCTGTGCCAATTGGCGTGGGGTCGGAACTTCCTTCCTACCTGTGTCCTTCAAGCGAACAATAATTTGCCGAGCCGTCAATTCTTCCATGATACCCATTACCTTTTTCGCCGCTTCAAACATATTTGGTTTCTTGTGTTTTGTCATTTTGTTCACCTACTTTACTTGCCTTGTTGCTATCCATGAATGAAGCCTTAACTTTTCAAAATCCCATTCAATTTCTAATGGGGTGCTTGCGTTGCCTCCCAAAAAACTTAATTTCGTTGATGCACCACTTGTTGAAACAGTATTCGCAAAGTTTTCCGTTCCTAAAAGGATTTCAATTTGAGAACCTTCACTTGTTTCTAAATGAAAATCAATGTCGTTAATTTCTGTTTCCATGTGTCCCTCATCAGTAGTCGCTTTCAAAATCAAATGAGGTTGCTCTTGATTCACTATAATTGAAAATACTTCTGTTTTACCAATACTCGTTAAGAAACTCTTAATCGGTTTGTAAGGCAATTTCGCAGACCAAAGAGAGTCAATAGTCGGAGTCTTATGTCGCTTCATCATAGATGATTTCAACAATCTCAATTTGCGATTAACACCACAAGAAGTCAAGGATAACCATGTCGGGTCTTTCAAATCATATTCAATTAACAAAGTGTCCTTTTCCTTTACAGTCATAGCCTTCGTCATGTCCTTCAAATGAGAAACAATGATTCCAAATTCAACCGTCTTATCGTTTTCTTCAAGCGATTCAAAGTCATAAGAAATCATATCTTCGGCACGAATGCGAATGTCTACTAAACGATAACCGTTTGAATCCATTAACTTTGTCCTTAATCCACCTTCTTCAAAGAAAATCAAAGCCATGTCATTTGTGTTTTCCATAGCCTTCACAAAAGCCTTTGCTAATTTTACACCTAATTCCGCTTTCATACTAAATCCTCCAATTTCATTTGTTTAGATTCACTTCTTTTTCTTTCACGAATGATTCTTTGCTCGGTTTCGCCCCATGACTTATTCAAAAATGCCTCAACATTTATCCATGATTTGCCCTTAACTACGCCTTCGTCTTTTGCACGACTCCAATTTTGCATCATGTCCTTCAAATTATCAAATAATCCGTAAATTTTCTTCGCTTTTTCCCTTCCAATTCCCGGCATCGTTTGTAAAAGGTTGTGGTGTGCATTTCTTGAGGACTTAACATTGGTTACAGGGCGAACAAAATGTCCCTGTGTCCCGTCTTGTAGCCTTAACTTGAAAGCGTTGATATAACGACCCGTTTCTTGTAAGGTGTCTGTAAATACAACAGGACATACCTCAACAGAAACACGATTCAAAAAAGCACGAAAATGTCCCCAATCGTCAGGGTTTGGTGCATAATAATCCGATGGGCGACCTTCTATGATGAGAGCATAATTGTCATACTCTTCAATCATACGGCTAATTTGGTCTTGTAGTCTTTTACTTTTCCAAGAACTCAAACCATCACCCCATGTCTTTCTTTCAAAAATCCATGTGTTATCGGTTTCGGTGTCCTTAATCAAAATGTCACCAACGGACAATTTTTCTTTAGAATCCGCATGACATAAAGCGGGCAATAATTCGCCTTCGTTTGAATCAACGATTACCGAATACACCATACTAATTTATTATGCGAAGGCATATCTAAAGGGTTGGGTTCAAGACCTTATGCCGAACACATACCAAAGAAATATACATCGTTGTTATTAGCGACCCCTACTGCGGCGACCATTTTCTAAGATTTGTTTTACAGTTTATACAATGAATAGAATAAGTTTCGTCTTTGTTTTTGACGACTTCTTTCACTAAATGTTTGCAGACTTCAACCGATATTTCTTTGGAGATATAATTTAGACGCATAATTGTTTATACAATCAAGACCTTATTTATACTTATCGTTATGAACAATTAAATAGAGAGAAATACAAGACTATTTTAGAACGGTGAATACCTTGACTGATGAATTCCGAATTGATGAACAGACTATGGATGAAGCAATTGATTTAGTCAAAGAAGGTGGTGAATTAGAACACCGTATGCTATACCACATTTTGACAAGTTTTAGGGACATGGGTTATCGTTGGCGTAGTGAATACAAAGTAGTATTGTTGGGTGAAAACGAATTAGAAGCAGAATTTGAAGATGATTACGCCAATTATTTAGACTTGAAAGCCCAAAAAGAAAACATCACTTGGGAAGAATACAAGGAGAGTTTGTCTTGAATTGTCCCGTTTGCACTACAAAATTCGGAAGTCGCAGTATGCACTTCAAAAACGGTTATTATGATTGCGGGTGCGGTTATTCAATCAAAAAAGACAAAGCAGAACCCAATACCGAATCTAAGTCTTTCAAATCGGGCATTGTTAAACCAATGTAATGATAATCGGGCGTGGATTCATAAAATAATTCTTTCTTTTTACGCCTTTCATTGTAACTTGGTTGTGCCTCAATCGCCCAATAACTCGCATTCGGTTTGAGAACACTTAACCCCCAATACTCAATAATGACAGGCTTAGAAATACCATTTTGAGGTAGCAATACCCAATCGGGATTCACAATTCTTTCTTTTTCTACTTTGATAGGTGGTTCATAAATAGAATACCAACCATTTCTAAATAGCCAATTGTCAATTTTCTTTTCGGAAATTGACTTGACCTTATGACCGCATTTTGTTTTAATCAACGATTCCTTAGCCACAATCAATCCTTATATTTCTTGTTATCTAAGAATTAGGGCTTCATGCTTCAATTCAATGGGTCTTTGATACCTTTTTCACCCAAAGTCCACTTGAGAGTTTTGATGACACCCTCCAATGCTTTCTTATTTCGTGCCGCCTCTCGCATACCGTCTTTGTCATCTTCTTTACGGCAATAATGATAAAATGTAATCCATTGATTTATTTTTATTTCCGCCTTTTCCAACATGGACTCAATCTCTTCCCATGTTCGGTCATAAGTCCGATGAACAGACTCTTGGTGGTCGGACATTATCGCCATGAATTCGGGTAATCTTTTCTATTATTTATAACTTTGTCTTTTTAGTGAAATCAATTTACGGATTTCGGCATTTCGGATTGACCGTCACCAAAAGGCAACCTCACTAAACGCTTCCACATCAACGCTTTATTGTAGTAATCATCAAAAATCAAATAACCCGATATGTCAAACGCTTGAGTTAATTTACGGACTTGTTCACTATTCATTTTTACATCTTCACCGTTTTCTAATGAAACCCATGCCGAACCGTATTCTTTTTTGCATTTAGAAATACTCCAACCATTTTCTTCTCTAATTTGTCGGGTCTTGTTGGCTAATTCAACAGGGGATTTTGCATAATAGACTCTAAATTCATCAAGAGGGATTTCTTCTAATTTATCGTGTTTTTGTAATAATTTTGTCGTTTTTGACTTACCCAAGTTAGGAACGCCGGGAATACTATCGCTTGCATCACCAACAAGACTTTTCCAATCTGCATATTGATGTGGCAATACCCCCGTCATTTCAACAACGATTTCATTTGTAACTTCTTTTCTAAAATTATGAATTCTTACATTCGGATAACGCAACATTTGAAACAAATCCGTATCGGCTGAAAGAATAACGACTTTGTAATCCTTCAACAAATACTCCATCGTTAATTCCGCTATCAAATCATCTGCTTCTTTGGATTCTTCATAACGATAACTCCAACGAATAGGTAAGTCTTTGTCAATATCAATCCCTACATTTGTAAAAATATTTCTTGTGTCTTTCCCTTCATGTTCACTTGCTTTGACTTCAAGACCCCCGTTTCTTGACGATTTGTATTCTTCATAAATAGAACCCCTTAATTGACGACCCTTGATACCATCAAAGCAAAGAATCGCTTCACAAGTCTTGTCATATTTTGGATTGGACTTCATTCTTGACATGACGACTTCACAATATGTCAAATCACCTTTGACCGCTTTTTGAAAACGATATTGATACTCAAACCAATTCAATTTTTTAGACTTCCATAAACGATAATTCTTTTTCATTGAACCACTTGGACTCCAATGCTTTTTTTGACGACCTACAAAATAACCCGAATCAATCAAGACTACGGTTTTGTCATTCATCAAGTATAGATTATCGGAGTCTTTATCTAAATGTATTGGAGGAATAGGTGAAGGCGGTGGTGGGAGAACGAAATCCCTTTGGCGACCTTCGGTGAAGCATAAGCAAAACCCATGCCTCACAGGAGAGATGGAGTTGCCACACTTTAACGCCAACGCTCGCAACGGATTGACAGGAGGGAATCGCCCCGTCTTGAGCAAATGTATGTTGTCTTAACGGGTATTTATAGGTTTGCATTTTTGACCTAAACATTTTCAATCCAAATTTTCACATCACGATTTTCGGGTGCATCATAAAATGACATGGCTTCTTCCGATATGACACCTTGAAGTCGCTTCGGAATTTTTTCTAAATCAGCAATTGATTCAATGGTATATCCGCAATCTAAACAAGAAATAAAATCATAACCAAAACCTGCATTGACTCTTACATTGTCGCTTTTACACGATTTACATGAAGGCTTGTTTTCTTTACAAGCATTACAAAAATGACCTGTTGAAAATTGAAGGCTTGTTGAAAGTGATAATCCTAATCGCTTCATTTCGCATGAATCGCAAAGTGGTTCAGTCATAAATAATGATTGCTTGAAACCGTATTTATAGGTTGATTAACAAAATTAAAATACTCACAATAACACCAACAATAGCAAAACTACTAATCGTGATGAAAAGAGTTTCCCATATTTCTTGTCCCGAAACATCTTTTTTAGGCTCACCTTGAGGTTTTGTTTCCCGATGTTCTAATGTTCGTCGCACACCGCCCATAAAAATGCTACCGATATAATCTGCGATTAAAATTACGATTGCGAAACTCACCCACATTACGCCTATCCATGCCCCTGCCAATAAAGCCCACATAAAGAAGGTAGCGATGAGGTCTATGTTCATTCAATCACCTTTAGATTCACTTAGGGAAATAAGGATGCCATAGTTTCATACCCGCACCGCACAAATCACACTTGAGCCATTCAACGACCCGAATGAAGTTATCGTCTTGAGGGTCTATTTCATCAACCCGCTTTAGAACCTTGAATGTCCCATCACATACTTCGCATTCCATGATTAACGACTCCTTTCAGCGTGTTCTTCACTACAATAAAAAATGCGACCAAATGCTACCGTATCAACGGCAACCCATCCGACCACATGGTTATGATTGAAATAACCCTTCGCACCGTGATTATATTTCTCGCAATCCGCATATCCGCACTTCGGCATGGTAATCCCTATCCGTAACTACTACTTAAACCCATTTGTAATGGACTTCTTTTCTGCGATTGAAAATTCTTGTTTCTTTTTCTAATTGCGGATAATGAATACTTGTCATTTGAGCAAATTGTTGTCTTGTTGCGATATTAGAACGAATCCCCATACTACGCATCTCATCATAAAATTCATTGTAGACCTTACTGAAAGGAACAAAATCTTTATGTTGGGACATTACATTTTCAAAGGCTTCAAACCACTTCTGCTTAACGGCTTCTTTTCGCATAATTACTCATCACCAAAAACGAATATATTATACTTTGGTTTCAAAGACTCTTTGAATGGTAATTCTTTGTCAATGATTTCATAGTGATTGACACCACCCTTCTTCGTTTGCTTCAAATTAGAAAAATAATTAAATAATGATGAAAAAGACTTCGCTCGCCTACCTAAAACATTATGACCGAATAAATCAATCACAATATCAAAAATTTGAGAAGATGTCAAAGGTTCATTTCGGGTTCTCAAAACAAAATATGTCAAACATAATTCCCTTGTATTTCTCCGACCACTTTTGCCCTTAGCAATCGGTGTAGCGAAAATGTTAATTTTCGTGTTTGCATAGTCGGCACAAGCCCTACTACAATACATGAATTTTCTTAATTTATTAGGTTCTTTCAAATCTTGACTATCACAAGTCAAACATTTTTTGTTCGGGCGTGTTAATTTGTTACTCCCCATAATTAACAATTATAGGACTTTGTATAAATACTTTCGTTTATTTTTTCTTAACGACCAAAGCCAATAAAGCAACCGCCGCAATCGGTAATACTAAGGGTATTTGACTAATACCACTTGATACTTCGGGCGGATATACACAAGAACCATCATCAACCGTTGCATTAGCATTGTAATTTGTAGCGAATGAATCTGTGCAACCCTTAACTTCCGTAGGTTGTTGGTCACCGTCACCACCACCCGTTTCATCATCATCGGGGTATCTGCAAGACCTGTTATCAGTATTTGCATTTGAATCATAATTTTCAGCATTCGGGTCTGTGCAACCATTGACGACTGTTCCGATTAAGTCATCTTTTGTAGGAATGTCATTGAATGGTCCGAATGTAGCCGTTGGCGGATAATCCAAACCATTATATTTTACAATAGGTAATCCACTTGTTTCATCTAATCCTTCATAAGTAGCCCTTTCTTGAGAGTCGGGTGTGTAATCATAAACATAAGTATATGCGTAAAATACAGGAGAACCTATTGAACTCCTACCGCAACCATCTGTTGTGATAACTTGCTTGTCTACAATAACTAATAATTGTGATTTGTCAAAATCGCCAACAACAGGATAACTACCTGCACTTCTTTTTGTGAACCTTAATGAAGAAGGTTTTGGAGGTAAATTCGCTTCGTGATTTTCTTTTAATGTTTTCAAGTAATCATTTTGACCTCTATAACCTGCCCTGCCTTGAGGGTCTGCGGGAATTGTTGTTTTCCATGTATTGCTTGACATTCCCGATGATTTTAACCAAGTATCAGTCCTTACTACTGTTCCATTATCATAGTATTCACAAACAATTTTATCAACCGAACCTCCACAAGAAGAAGTAAAACGAGTCCATTTCTTTTGAAATACTCTTCCATCACAAGCCGTTTCTGTTTTTTCAACAGAAGGTGAACCCGCAGTTAATGTGCAAGTAGGAACATAATTAACTGTTTCTTGGTCTATTCTCGCCTTCAAAGCATCCTTTTGTTGTTGTCCGAAGGCTCTTATTGCTGAAATATCTGCGAAATTACCACTACTTGTTAATTCAAAAGACCTCATAGCGATTCCTGTTCCACTACCATTAAGGCTTGTTTGACTTGTTCCACATTTACTTGAATACCTACATTTTTTGATAATGGTTGATTCATAAATAAATTCTTCATAATTTGGTTTCTTCCTTCTTTTTTCAATGATTTTACCTTCATACCTATAACCATCAGCAAAAGTTTGTGAATTATAAGTGTAATAATTAGAATCCGAAACATAGGCTTGACATGAATTATCTAAGGTAAATGCACCCGAATTGTAATTAGGTGAATTGGGGTCGGTGCAACCTGCGTATTGGCTTTCGTGTTGAGTCTTGAATGTTTCCCAACCGTTACTTTGCATAGATGAACCTAATTCCATAAATCCGGGATTTGTGAAAACGGTGCAGTTATTGGGAATGGTATGTCCTTTTTGTCGGAAATACTTAATGTAATTGCTTTTTTGAAGGCTTGAAGGTGCATTAGCGTTATCCCATGCAAGCCAATAATAAGAGTCTTTTCCATAATTGGATTGTCCTTGATTTACACCATAGACCTCTAATTTCCAAATTGAATAATTGTTTGCCGAATCATTATAGACTCTTGAAAGACTACTTGTTGAATTAGAGGCAATAGCGAAACAATTAGCCGCCGTTGCACCTCCGTCACCTTGTCCTTGACTCGGTGCTTGCCCCCCTTGTTGATTGAAAACAAGCGTTCCACGATTTGTTTCAGCCATCATGCGAACCAATTGATTACCTAATGGACTGTCAAAAGGATTCAACATAATTCTTAGTTATCGTTTCAGTTATCTAAAGAATTACAATCACATTCTTCCGCATCAATATCAAAACCGCATTTCTTACAAAGGTTCACCATCAAAATTACATTTGATTTTTCCGACTATCTATTCTTAACTACAAATTGTGTAGCCGTTGTTTCAACAGATGTTGGACCTGCAAGATAAGAAAATTTCAACAATTTTTCAAGCATTTTTGCACTTTTCACAAATTGAGAGTTTCTTAGCGAAGTCATCAGTCATGTATTTTTCAGCCCACCAAATGCGTTCTTCACCGCACTTGTAAGTCTTATCATCAAGTCCACCGTTGTTTCCAATGTGAATGACTTTGGGTTTAGAAAGTGTCTTTTGAATTTCTTTCCATTCCTTTGAATCGTTAATGTCGGGACAATTTCTTGAATCATGTCCCTCGTTTCCACAAGTGCCGCATTTTCTCGCCATCAAAATATACTAAGTGCCGATACTACTTAAATTATTCTTTCAACATTTCTTCAATTTGAATCAAAAGTAAGTCATAAAGCAAAAAACAAATCATGCAGGGTTGCTTTTCGCAAATACAGACTTGTTTATAGGGTCGCATAGAATTGTTTCCTTTTTTCAAATATCTAATTGCGACCATGATTTGCTCAAGGGCGGGTTTTCATAATAAGCAATTAGTCTGCGACTCCATTCTTCGGGACACATACCCGTTTTCTTGATATTTCCTTCGGAGGCATTACAAAATTGACAAAGGATTCCACGAATTAAACCTGTTTCGTGGTCGTGGTCAATAAATGCCGTTGAATGTTTTTTACCTTCGGGTTTGTTATGTGAAACAGGAACGGAACAAATTGTGCATTCGGTAATGGTTCGGATTTGAGATTCATAAATCGCATAAGATGTGATATTGTATTTTGCTTTTATTTTATTACAAGAATTACAAACAAAACGGGATTCGTGGGTATCAAAAATATAAGCAGGGTTCGGACAAGGTTCGCTTCCTTTAATGCTACAAGTTTCTCCGTGATATTGTAATTCAAAAATACAAGTGTTGCATAATTGATATTCGGCATTGTTAATTTTGGCTTCTTTATGACAATGGTAACATTCTGCGATTTCTTTTTGTCGGACAGAATTTTCCACCCTTGCGACCAAACCTTCGGCTAAGGCTTTGACATAGGTTTCGGGGCGTAAGAAATACAAATGGCGTTGTTCCACGAATCGTTCCCATACACAAAACTTCATTGTTCTCCAAGAGGAATGACAATTTTTACAAAGCAATTTGTTTTCTTTGGTATTAAAACGAATTGAGCCATCGGCTACCGATTCACAATTAGGAACATCACAAGAATAACCGTGATAACGCCATTTACTGCTACAATCACCGCATAATTGATAAGTGGTATTGTTGATAGGTTTAATAGAATTGCATCCACCATGACAAATGCCTAATTCTTTATGTTTAACCCGATTCTCATTAGGTATTTCATTGAAAGGAACATTGTGAAATGTCTTGAATGACATGAGATTCATTCCCCGTCAAAAGAAGCACCTGCGTATTCATAAAATACTTTTCCAAGTGGCTCATTCAACAACGAAGGCTTGAACCTATATTCTTTGATACTCAATTTATTACCTGTTTCGCTAATGCGGGTTGAGTCTTTCTGTTCAAGAACGCCTCTTGAAGTCCAAATACGCATCAACATAGCATAAGGATTCTTTTCGGGATGACAACCCATTCTTTGCATAAGTGAATACATTTCTGCTGAATTAACCCATTGTCTACCATCCTCTTTCGTTTTAGCATAATGCTTCATTACCCTCAACATTGTAAATACAAATTGCGATTTACGGGATTTCGGGTGTCGGTGAATTTTAGTATGACAAGCCCGACTACAATATGGTTTTGAAGGTTCTTGAGTCTTAGATAAGACTACTTCTTTACCACAACATTGACATTCCGATTGGATATGGGGATAATCAAAAAAGCCCTTGAAATTTTTCCAATTCGGGTTTCCTTTTTCTTTTAGCAATTCGCCACGATTGACCTTTTCTAAACCCCTTTCCTCAAATAAACGACAATAAGTAGAACAATAATCCTCTTCCCAAAATACATGGTTCGTGGTCGCTTCGGAGTTAATCGGATTGCCGCAAATACAAGCCTTCATAATTCCACATTGACCCAAACGGATATTTATACCTTACCGACAAATTCTCGCATTTATGCACTTTTCGGAGGTGGGGGTTCAATAATTTAAGAAACAATCAATGACGAAAAAATCACCGATTGGTGAAATTTCGGGGTCATAAAATCCCGATGAATATGAATCCATTGTCATATTAACGGTAATAGGAATTGTAAAGTAAGAAGTTTGATTTCTAAATGATTCATTCAAAATGGTTTCACCTTCATAATGAATATGTATGGTCAAATTGCCTTCTTCGTGATTGAATGTTTTTACTTCACATTCCAACAATCCCGATTCATTGAATACAGTAGTATTTCCTACTGATGAAGGATATTCATTCCAAAATTGATAAGAATGAAGGATTCTTTGTTCGTTATCATATTTTTTGACTTCAAGACCTTCGGTTGATTCAGCAGATGATGTGCAACCGCTTAAAAATAGAAGCAAAACAAAAGGAACAAATTTGTTAATTGAAATCACCAAACCTTGTATAAAACCAATGCAGAAGCAAG
>Ga0208162_1000625_pt1 | contig 19789 bp, 35 predicted proteins | sample CB_VirMetaG_4_FD_184539 | JGI IMG/M metagenome (GOLD analysis project Ga0208162, IMG submission 184539) | Freshwater to marine saline gradient viral communities from Chesapeake Bay - CB_1508_1M Viral MetaG (SPAdes) (version 4) | ecosystem: Environmental > Aquatic > Marine > Coastal | place: USA... | reverse complement strand
ATAACTTTGTGTTATGTTCACTTATTATGTTAACTATATATGTTAACCGTATAACCCTAGTTCTCCGATGGGGTTTATAGGTTTTGTTATTCCTAGTTGGTTGGTAGGGTTATGGCTTATGTTAAACAAAAAAAGTTTGCCGTTCGTTTGGTTGTTCAGGTTGGATTGCCTACACGCGCGCGCGCGGGTTACGTTTATAGGGGATGGTTGCTTTTGTTTAACTTGCTGATAACCAGGCAGTTACCTAGTTTGGCGCGGTTTCCTTGTCTAGAATGATTCTAAATGATACCCGCAACTTGCTGATATTCAACCACTTGCGAATTAAATTGAAAAAAAGTTGGTTGTTTGTGTATCTTTTTAGGGATGCTTGACGTATGTTTGTCATGTCAAGCGGGAGCAACGGCCCCCGCACCAACGACTACTTGACACGTCCGACACCAAGTCGGCATCGGTTGCAAAGGTTGCAACGTTTGGCCACCGTCCGCGGGGGCGGGTTGTTAGGGGTATCCCTCCAATCCAAACCAGCTGAACCCCTAGGGGTTGAGGTTGTAAAAGTCCAAACGTTCGGCGCCCATCGCGCATGCATTGCGCACCGGGCCCCGTTCATGCATCACCCCCGCCGGGGTGGCGTCGCCTGACCTAGGCAAACAGACCCACGTTGGAGGGGCTGGCAACATTCGGTGAACGTTCCTTGACATCTTGATAAGCGCTAAAATACCCGCGCCCCTTGCCCACACGGCCCCGGACCCCCTAGGGGTACCCCTTTGATAGTCCGACGGCATGCAAGCAAGGCAAGCGCAGGCGTACGCCATACCTTCCCCCGGGGGTCATACGGGGGCTGGCGCAAGCCATGCACATGAAAACCCAAGCCGAGCGGGATTCAAACCCGACACAGGGGAAATAGTTCGGCGCCCAATATGGGGGGCAATCGCACAAGGTGCGACACGTTACACGTGCGGTTGTTCGTTCAACCGTTGCCCACTTTTTATTAATCTAATTTTTTACCCATGTTTAATTCATTTACACGGGCCGCAATTGTGGCCACCATCGCCTCCATTTTGTTCGCTTCATGCGGGACTCAAACGAAGCACATTCGTAATGAGAAACAACTGATGCGCCATATTCACAACACCCACGGGTGCGCAAACAATTGGTAACATGTACGAAATCATCCAAACAACCTACAAAGGCCTCATCCCGGTATACAAAGTGTACCTCAATGGGGTTCAAATTTACTTTTCATTCGACGAATCAGACGCCCAAACCGCGGTGAACTATCATAAGCGTACGGGCTTCATTCGCTAATTCTCTACCTAATAACTCAAATACTCATACCATGTTGAATATCTCAATCACCCAAGGGGGAAACCTCCTCAACAGCACGATGAACTTCGAATTCACCAACGTGCGCAAGACTCGTAACATCTACGGCAAGATTGCCAACACCATCGCCCACGAAATTCTTCGCAAGGCTCGCACCTACAAAAAGTTTGGCAGCAAGCTGTTTGATAGCAAAGAGCCAGTCTTGTGCAAAATTACCTACCGCGGGGAGGTTATCGACCTATGCAACTACGACGCTGAACTCGTGAACAAGATGCGTTTCCAGATTAGCGACAAAGGCGCCGAACGCTACGCGCGACGACTGTACTCGGCACTCGTTGATATTACGCACACGCCGGAATTGCAGGACGCCAACCTCTACAATCTCGAGGACTAATGCACTACGAAATTCTCGAGGCTATCGCCGTCTTCCTGGGCCCCCTTTGTGGGGCCCTTTATCTTCTCTATTGCTCACAAAACTCTCAGAACTCATGAAGAACAAACGAAAAGTCTACAGGCTCGAGGTGCATACATACGCCCCTGAACTTAACGAGCTACACTTCACCGATGGAACGTCTGAACGCACGCCTCAATGCACGACGATTGATCAAGCACTCGAATACCTCAACTCTCAGAACTCATGAACTCACAAGAACTGAAAATCTCTCCCATCGAGGAACTCGTCTTCTCGATGCTCACGGAGAACACGGGCCGTCACTTTCTCGACAGTGGTGACGCGTACGGACGCAACTGGGAACGTAACGCTCTCAAAGAACTGCGCGACTTCCGGCGTCAACCTCTCGACGAGTACACCGTCCACAACCTCACGCAAGAAAACACAAGCCTTGACGGCCAACCTCACAGCGTCTGGATTGAGAGAACTGTACACGTCTTCCCTTTCCTGACAGAAGGCGGACTCGAACTTGACGACCTATGCGACAAGTTCAACGCGCTCACTGACGACGACTGGTCGGACGATTCACAATTCTACGGAGTCACGAACAAACAGCACGAGTTGCTGTCTTCTCTCGACATCACGGAAGTTCACTGCTTCAACACGTACAATGGAGACAGCGATTTATCACAAGTCTTGCAGGGCTCGTGGATTCGCATCGACGACGAGCCTTACTTGATTCTCCAGATCCATGGTGGCTGTGACGTACGCGGAGGCTACACAACCGCTCGACTGTTCAAACCGCACGAGCAGTACTTCTTTCACGAGTACTGCCGAGACTGGCAAGAATCCTCAGAAGTTCTCGAGGAACTCGTCGAGTACAACCGCGAGTTCTACTGCGACGACACCAAGACTCTCAAGACCTTCGACAACCTCTCAACTCAAGAACAAGAAAACCTTCAATCATGACACAACGAATTCTGGAAGCAGCACAACGTGAACTGCAAGCGCTCGGCTACTCGAGCGCAGAAATCATCGGCGACGGCATCTGGGTCGACGTGTGGTACGACAACCTCTCTGACACTCGAGCTATGCAACTGCACGAACAAGAGATTCACCTCCTTGCCGAAGAACACGACGAGAAAATCTACCTGCAAGAATGCAGGCTCAAGAAGCAAGAACAGCAAAACAAAGAACAAATCTCAGAGCTGTGGAACAAGTTGGCGGACATCAAGTACGACCTTCAACAAGTTCTCGACGCTCTACAATCCTTAGAACACGACGATGAAAAATGAACATATCTTCGACGAATGGGGCGACGACTCTGTACGTTGTCAAGCCATCGCGATCTACGAGTTTCACCCTGGCACTCGTGGTGATTACGACTTACCAAGCGAACGTGAAAGCGTAGAGATTATCGACATCATCTACCGCATTCGCACAAAGACCCGTCTCATTGACGTGCCAGCGAACGACTACCACACGGAGTCTCTCGACTGGTCGAGTCTTGAAGACGCTTGTCTCGACGACTACAACTCACAATTCTAATATCTAACCTATGCCTAACTTACTTACTCAGAACTCGAAGCTGCGCAAAACCAGCAAGGCCGTTGGTCTCAAGGTCATGAACTTTGGTATCCCGGCATTCGAGGACCCCGAAACTGGACGACGCACGTGCCCTTTCGCTGGCGCATGTGCCAAGTTCTGCTACGCACAGAAAGGCGCGTACGTCTGGAGCAACGTCAAGCCAGCGTTCCGCTACCGCTACGAGGCTAGCAAGTCTGACGACTTTGTCAGTCGCATGAACGCAGAGCTGGCAAGCACGAAGGCTGACATGGTACGAGTCCACGACTCCGGCGACTACTACTCTCGAGAGTACGTCGACAAGTGGTTCACAATCGCACGAGCCAATCCGCACGTACGATTCTACAGCTACACCAAGTCGCTGCCTCTCTTTCTTGATCGCGACGACATCCCTGACAACTACGACATCATCTTCTCGGAGGGTGGCACACGTGACGAACTCATCGACACCGACAACCACCGACACGCTCGCATCTTCTCGACTTACGAGGACATGCACGATGCCGGGTACGTAGACGCCATGGCCTCCGATGTTAACGCCACCAAGTGGTTCAACGAATCACACAAGGTGGGACTTGTAATGCACTAAGACATGAGGATATATACATCGCAGTCTTTGGCTCTTGACTTCTGCAAATCATGCTTCCCTAAAGACGAAGACAAAGCATTCGAGCTGTACGGTCACGATGGTGACGGTCCAGACAATCGTGGCAACTGCTTCAGCTACGACGAATGCCACCCCGACTATGAAGAAAGCGACAGCCCTTACGAGTGTGAGAGCTGTGGTAAAACACTTACTAACGAAGACGATTAAATCCTAATACCTATAACCTATGGAAAACACAAAGATAGATCCAGACAAGCGCTCGGAGCTGGTAGAAAAGATCAGCTATGTTCTCAACTACACTGACGCTTACAAAGAACTTCACAAACTACTGGTTGACCGTGAGCAAGTATTGCTTCACAGCGAAATGGAGAACCTCGCAACAGACCTCGAGGAATTCATTGTCAACTGGACAATAACCGACGACTATGACTAAGGCTTACAGAACCTTCCTGATCGCTGAATTCCTTATGCAACAACCACAGTTTGACGCATGGGGCTACCGACAAATCTGGCAACAGGCAGTACTCCTCGAGCAGACCTCTGTGCCCAACTGGCTCAAGAAAGAACTCAAAAAAGAAGGCTCTTACCACAGACTATTTTATTTCCTCCATGAAGTACCGCTAAGCGTTCTCATGGGTCTCTAACCTTTCAACTTACAACACCATGAACAACCTAAAAAACCAAGTCCAACTTATTGGACGACTCGGAAACGATCCCGACATGATCTGTTTCGATGACGGAAAAGTCAAGACAAAAGCTGTGATCTGCACTACTGATCAGTGGAGAGACTACAGTGACGACGCACCTCCCATTGTGAAGTCTCAGTGGCACGACATCGTTGCCTGGGGCCCATGTGCTGAGCAGCTCGCGAAAGGAAAGAAGGGTTCGAGGCTGGTCGTGCAAGGCAGGCTCACCTACCGTGCCTATGAGGACGGCGATGGCGTCACGAGGTACATCACAGAAATTATTGTCAACAATCTATTGTGGAACGAAGAAATTCTCTAACATAATAACCTATGTCAAATATCAAATACCCCTTCGAAGAGGGCGACATCTACTACGCCCTTTATCACAAAGCAGGAACTCTGCCGTCTGACGCACGTACTAGGGCCACCTGGCTTGAGTCTGTGTGGGACGACGGATCTATAGAGCTCTGGGAGTTAGCACTACAAGAAGATCCTGACTGCGACCCCGGCTCTCGACTATTCAGTCCGTCTCAGATGGCCCGGATTGAGCAGGCCTTTGCCAAGTACCCTGGTGAGCGATGGCTCTACCGCCATGTTGACTTCATGAATCACCCTGAAGGCACGGACATGCTCAACATCTTTCAAAATCAAATTTAATTCCCTACATTGCAACAACACCCTGAAAAACCTTTAATTTATTTGTTATGAAAAACCTTTTTAACCTACCGATGGTCGCGCTCGTCGCCTCTATCACGTGCTTCTCGAGCTGTGCAAAGGAAGCCATCAACCCACTGCCGTCTATCGAGACGACATCGACTGACGTCACGACCAAGAAACGTGGCAAGCTCCTCGTCAAGGACGTCTACCGCCACAACGGACGCGATTATGGCTACAAGCTGTACGATCTCCAGACGGAGAACAGCGCCGTGTTTGTCGAGATGACGGACGGGAGAAACACAATCACGTTCACCGTACAGCAAGGCATCTACCAAATGGGGTACGACATCGTGTACAATGTCGATGACGAGGCCGCCTGGTGCTGGGAATGCATCGGTGAGTGTGTCGAGTCTGTCGTTGACGACCACACAGCGCTCGTCGTTGTCATGACTCCTTTCTGCCCAGAATGCACAGTCGCTTTCGTCGGTGGAGCCATCCTTGGATGCACTGCCAACCAGATCGAAGCAGCTCTCTAACTAACAGCCATGCTTACAACAACCTTTGTTATTCTCGCGATCCTCATGCTGGCCTTGCGCTATCGTGACAGATCTTACAAGGAGTCTTGCGAGTCCTACCTCTTTGTGCGTTACATTGCCGTCATCGCTTGTGCAATGGCTGGTCTAATCCTGTCATGCTCATGAGTGTATATGAAAAGGACGCTAGGGCGCAGTTGAGCTGCGCCCTAGTTGACCACTCTGTCGAGAAGGGACACGTCTTTGCCGTGTACTGCTCTGGGAGTGTCGACTTCAACAATTTCTATCTCGTCCCATCTTTCGAGCAGGCGTTACGACTCTCAGCCCACCTCAAGGTGAGGGCTCAGAAGAAATACCCTGACATGAAGGAATGCCACGAGATCTATGAGGATCACGTGCTGTCAAGCATGAACCTTGTCGACTCCACGGATGACAAGAAGTACTTGAAGATTAGACTGCAACGCATTCACAACGTAGACGACGGCGAAGACAAGTCTCTGCCTTACGCTTACATCGTGACCCAACCATGGGGCAACATGACGGTGATGGAGGATCCGCTAAGTCTCGATCTCTTCATTGCAAGCGAAGCCTTGGAAACCAAGACCTTTCGTGACGACATGAAGCTCAGTGGCCACGACTACGAGGATGTCACCAGCGCGATGTGTGCTGCAGGTCAGATGAAGCTGGGCCTTGGCTCCTTCAAGATGACCATCAATGACATCGACCACATGGTGTACGCAACGTCGTGTCCTAGTCGTCTCAAATATCAGATACCACTATGAACATAGTAGAACAGGTGTTCGTATGGGTGACTGTTACGGGGATTGTTTTCAATCTCTGGCGCATCGCTCTGCGTAACTACAGCTATCGGGCCAACGTCCCGAAGAGACTACTGCAGATCAAAGAGAAGATCGAATCAGGCAAGCCACCGCGTGGCCTGTGGTCTTCCCTACGTGTCGAGCCTATGTTCGACGCCCACTATCGACGGATACCGGGCCGACTGTCCTGCACTGTCTTGCCACTACAAGTAAACAAAGAAAACGTCTGGCAACTGCGTGTGGGCTTCAGGCCTACCGCTGCCAGCCGACCCTCCCACTTTATATCTATTCCCGTATATTCGAACGGACAAATCTATGACCAATAATACATAACCTAATGAAACGTAAGATTACACGTCGTCGATGGACGACAGACGAGATCGAGTTCATCAAGTCCAACGCGCACAAGATGAGCAACTACGAGATTGCATCCACCCTGGGCCGTACGCCTATGGCTATCTACGAGATGCGTGGACGACTCAAGATGGAGCGCGGTACGATGCCTAAGAAGGACCGCAACGTGGTCCCCAATGCCATCAAACCATCAAGCGACAAGGTCAAGCTGGTTCAGAAGTTCAGCTTGTTCTGGGGCTTGGTAACTGTTGAGAAGCCATTGTGATGCACGACATCGGTGTACGCATCTTCCATTGGTGTAAGCGCAGTGGCGCTCAGCGCACAGCCCTGACCAAGCCAGCTGCCAAGATGATCTCAGACACGATGCATAGCATTCATCTTGACCTGTGGAACATCCGGAAGACCTCTATGCGCGAGACGGGTATGCTTTGTCGCTACCTGTCTCGCCTTCACCGTAGCGTAGAGGTGCTGGCCTTCCAATGCGGACTGCATGGACTGGCTATCGACACTGACGGCCTGCTCGAGATCCAAAGCGAACTCAAGGAGGCGATTGACAACCTACTCAACTACCCCTCAGATGATTATAGTGGCTTTACCCATCGCATTGGCCGCCCTATTGGTGGCATACTTACTGCTCGATAAGGTGAGAGGGCTCGGGCACCACTCGGTGCCTCGAGACATCATCATCGACCAGCTAAGCATTGAACGCGGTGTCGTACCGCGTCACCTGACCTGGGCGATCCCGCAGGAGTACCTCAAGAGTGAGAACAAGAGCGTGACCTCACGTGTGGAGCCTACCTTTGTCACAGAAACACGACGACCTATGTGGTCTCTGATCATCAGCCTCAAAGATCCTGACATGACGGACGAGATTGCTGTTCTGTACGACTTGCAAGGTCAGATTTACGAATATTGAATTATGGACGCTAACTTTTTTGCAGAAAACTGGATGGCCCTCACGATCGCGCTGATGGCCTTTATCAAGGTGGTGGTCAATCTCACGCCCACTGAATCTGATAATCAGGTGTTCGGGTACCTCGACATCATCATCACAGCGATCACGGGAGACCGTCGTAAAAATAAATGACGTGAAGACGCATGAGATAACCAACACCTCTCTACATTTGGGGATACGTGCTGACGAGATCAGCATCTTCCTCGAGACACATGGGCATGAGCTTGAACAGGTCAAGCGTGACAACTGGAAGCGCATGATGCACACCATGTACAACGCGGAGCACGCGATCAACGTGCTGCAAAAGAGGTGTGATGATCTCAAGGCGTACATTCACCATCAAGAAAAGGAAGTGGCGTACTGCCGTGCGCAACTGAAGGATATTATCACAAGTGAACGATAGCCAGAAGATTCGATTCAGAGAGTTGTCCGACGCCTACGGATTAGGTAGGGATGACTTCTTCAAAGCCCCCCAGGGTTTCGTCATCATCAAACGAGAAGGCATTGAGAAGATCCAACGTGGTCTTGGCATTCGCGTCGAGTATGAGGTGATTGAATCGCTGTCTGACGTATCGAAAGGATGCTACGTGATCAAAGCCAAGGGTTTCCGTGCTGGTTTCGACGATGAGAACAAGAAATTTTACACGGAGACCTTTGGCGAATCCTCTATGAAGAACTGCAGGAATCAGTACCCTGTTGCGATGGCAGAAAAGCGTGCTTTGAGCCGTTGCGTGCTGAAGATGGCAGATCTGTACGAGCTAGGCGTCAAAGGCGAGGACGAGGTCGACGAATCATGAGCGATTGGATCGACGAACTCTTCGATTGTGGCCCGGAGAATGATTATAGCAACGTCTACCACAACAGCAGGCGGTTTGCGGTCTCCCTCGTGCGTACAAGTACCCTGTCGCTCGAAGAACAGGACGATTTGAACGACACCCTGCTTGACTTCGACATCGAGATGACAAGCGACGAGATCCAAGAGGTCATAACACGCTTGCAGCTCAACCAACAAGACCCAATGCAGTTCTACGCGCCCTCAAAGCGTGAGATCGGCGAGCATATAAAGAAGATAACCGATATTTAGGCATGCCAATTCCCCAAGCCATCAACATGAGCATCAACTTGGACATGATTGACAAGAATCAGATCGTCCAAGGCAAGAAAGGCCGTTACATCAACGTGCGTCTGGTGAATACACCCGACAACCAATACGGCTACGACTATTTCGCAGCGCAAGACATCCCAAAGGAGATGCGCGAGCAAGGTTTGCGCGGACCCATCCTCGGGAACGCACGAGCATTTGGTATTGACCAAGGACAGCCAGCTGAGAAGGGAGCTCCTGCAGAGGTGAATGTGCATCCGCGCACCTCTGATGACCTCCCATTCTGAGTGGGTTATTAGGTTAGATGGAGGGGGTCGGGCTAAGGCTTGACCTCCTCTTTTTATTTCTCAGATGAAGAACAACAGAGACGCTGCAAAAAAGTTTAAGGCTGACTTCTACAAAGCCCTTCGTGAATACTTCCAGGCAGACACCGATCCGCAGGGAGGTAGCGATGCCGACACCGTGTTTGACATCTTCGTTAGTCACCTGCACTTCTACGAGGTTCACAGCCAGTTAGATCCAGATCAGGAGCACGAGGAGGAGTCTAGTTCACTGGTAGACCTGGATGAAGAAGGCCTTCATGTGGCCCAAACTTATGGGACCGTTTTCCACACTGGCGTGTTGGGAACATTTGACACCGAAACGAGGCTAGAACTCCTCGAAGCATGTATCTATGCGCTGAACAAACGCTTCAACGAATTTGAGCACGAAGTAAGAAAGCGCTGGCATGAAAAACGTAACCGAGGTCACTAGGCAGATAGAACAGCTGTGCTGTCTGGCCGAGAACCTGGTTACCCCAGAGAAGGTAAGTGAGGTAGTAGAAATACCTTACGATCCGGACAAGTGTAGCGCCAAGTCTGCTGCTGCGATGCTCGGCATTTCGATCCCGGCGTTGTCGAAGCTCTGTGGTATTCCTATGCTGGAGATTGGAGGTATGACCAATGTCTGGATGGGCACCCACTACGAGCCGATAACTGACGGGTTGAAAGGAAAGGTGTTGCGTGCGTTCGCCAAATCCTCCGGCCTGCTCAAGCCATCGATCTTGACAAGCGATTTCCAACGTGAGTTTGACAAGAGTTTTACGGCCTATGGCAAACCCGAGGTGGTTTTTGGTTATTCAGGTAGAGGTGTTCGCGGTATCAACTTCTTGGACGGTGTTCTGACGTTCAGCGAGGGCCGCGAGCACTTCGTTCCTGACCATAGGCCAGAAGATCTGAGCACCTACTGCATCCCTGGGCGCTGGCGTGAGCCATCAACCAGCGATCGGTGGGAAACCTTCATGCAAGAGGCCATTCCTGATGCAGACAGCAGGCAGTATGTGCTGGCAAGCTTCGCCAATGCCATAGCTGGCGATCCCCTCAAGGCTCAGAAGGTGTTGCTACTCATCGGCGCAGCAGGAGCTGGTAAATCGACCATGATTGAAGCCATTGCAGGATGCATCGGGCACCATAACGTCATGAGGACGGACAACCTCAGTCAGATTACTCGTGACGACAGCCGACATCGCATGCGCCTGGCCCACGCCACCCTTTGTGTAAGCGCTGATGCCAGTGAAAACATCGGTGACAAGGATGCGCTGAAGATGATCGTGTCAAAGGAGCCTATCATCGCGCGCAAGCTGTACAGTGAGCCTGTAGAGATTACTCCGCGTGCCAGCCTCGTGGTTGCTAGTAACGAGATGGGCCTGAGCTACGTCCTGAGTGACCCTGGCGTCGCGCGTCGCTTCGACATCGTAAGTTTTCGCAGCGCCAAGCACGAGAAGAGGCGTGACCCTAACCTCATCAATGACCTGACCACCATTGAAGCCCAAATAGGCATCGGGTTCAGCATGGCCAAGGCATTGATAGCCCACCTTCGGCAGTATGAAGGGAGGTTGCTGCGTCCGCCAGTGCTTGAGCAAGAGTTGGAACGTCTACGTCTAGAAGGCGACCCATTCATGAGTTGGATGGAGGCCAGCGGGATCACCGTGGATAGCACTATTGAAAACACTGCTGAGATCCATCAGGACAGGGCTCACACAAGCTTCAAGAGCTACTGTGCCAATCAAGGATACAACCCCTGGTCGATCCGCCGATTCAAGAGCAGGCTGCGTGCCTTGAACCTCGAAGAGACCGGAAAGCACGGTGGCAAACACAGCTATATGTTTTATGTGAAAGACATCAACCTCGCAAAAGTGGCGCAGCTTATACGATTGGTGTGATGGCAGCATATCTCACACAAGCAGAACATAAATTGGTAAAATGTTTTGCCAGTTATGGTTCGTGTGATCATCGAGACGGATTTAGAGGAACACTATATCACCAAGCCCGAAGTCTTGGAGATGGCCGGTGTCCTAGCAGAGTCTTATCCCAACCCAGGAGTGTACGTGACAAGTTTTGGATACCTGACCTACAAGGTTCACAGGAAGAATGAAAGCTGCGTTGTCTACGTCACTGAGGGACACGGTTATCATGGGCTATGGAGTGGCTATGACGCAAACTTGGCATAGATGAGCACTCGAGTAGAGACCTGCTATTTTTATACAGAGGAGGAAGCCATAGACTTCTACAATTCCTATCGCAGCATTCATGGTGAGGGTGATACCCTTAGTCGTGGGCAAAACGCTGCACTTCAATATTTCATGAGCCGGTTCATGTACCTGCCCAACACCCTGATCGCCTACATCACCGACAGGAAACCGTGGCACGTCAATCAGACCATCCAAAGGCTGGTGGAGGCTGCCAGCGACAGTCGTATCCCGGTGACGATGAACGATAACTACCGCGAGCACATAGAGGACATGGACGACCTTGCGAGGGACTGCTTCGGAGCGAAGAACCCCGAGCTTGACATGGTCCTTGACGATCGCGACAAGGCCTTTTTGCTGTGGCATAGCCAGAAGAGTACGGGATGGTTCGAGGACAGCGATCTAGAGCCTGATCAAAGTAGCATCATCGACGAACTCTTAAACACCATCGGCCTGCCGGCTGGCGGGTGGATGGCAGAGGTTATCGCTGCCAGTTTCAAGATCGACTATCATGATTAGCCTACCCAAGACATATTACAAGAAGAGGCAGAAGGACGTGGAGATCGGACGAGGGAGGAAATTCCTCTTGCTATCGGACATCCATGCCCCGTACCATGATCCCGCTGCACTTGAGGCTGCTATGCAGGGAGGCATAGACTTCGGTGCGGACACGGTGATCATCATGGGTGATATGATGGACTTTCACCGCATCAGCAGATACCCCAATGCCCCTGGCACGCTAACCTTCCAGCGTGAACTGGAGGTGGGGTCTCAGATCCTCTTCTGTATAAGGGACGCATTCCCCACAGCAGACATCTTTTACATCGAGGGCAACCACGAGGTGAGGCTGTCACATTACATATTAAAAAACTGTGAGGAGTTTAGGGATCTATCTTCGCTAAGCTTGCCTAGATTGCTGGACATGAACATGCAGGACGTGACATACGTGCAGGACGGATTCATCCACTGCGGAGACATGTCGTTTCTGCATGGCCATGAGTTGCGAGGCATCGGTGGTGTCAATCCATCACGTAAGCTGTATGCTAAGATGAAGAAGTCAGCTATTTGCGGGCACCTCCACAGGCCAGAGAGCTTCTACACCAGGGACGGGCAGGGCAAGCTGCTGCAATGTCATATCCTGGGTCATCTCGGTGAGCCGACGCCATCCTACCATCCACGCAACGACTGGCAACATGGCTACGGTCTAGTAGAGGTCACCAAGAAAGGACGCGTATGGGTACAGAATCAGATACTATGAACGAGGAACTAATTTTCGCTGACGGATTCGATGAATGCATCATTGGCGTCATGGAATATGACGGAAACATGCGTGTGGTCTATGACAAGTGGGCCATGGTCCTCTGCATGCGCAACCAAGAGCCTGATCTGACGTTTGACGATGCCGTTGAGTTCCTTGAATACAACGTGTGGGGATCGTACGTTGGACCGCATACGCCAATCTATCTGCAGGTCTTTGACGGGAACCCGGAAGAGCGGAGAGAAGACGTCATAGAGTACATGTACGACAACTTCTGGTAGCAAAAGGAGGGCCGAAGCCCTCCCTACGACCGAAGCCGTGCTTCACCAACCACAATGAAGACTATAGTACGGTGTTCGTCTCTACGTTGAAGTACTCATCGATGCAATCAATGCACGCCTCTAGGCCCTTGCATATCTCCGCCTTCCATCCCTTCTCCCGCAACCGATGCTGCCACATCTTTTGATGCTCACTGGCCCGCCCTGTTGAGGTCTTTACCTCCAGTGCTAGACCAACATATCCATTCCTTGGTTCGAAGATCAAGATGTCAGGGATACCTTTCTTGTAACCCGCCTGCTTCATCTTCAGCGCTGTGTGCATGGCTACCCTGACACCTCCGACCGTCGCCGAGAAGAGCGGTGGTGGCGCCATAGCCTCCAAGTGATCAATAATAAGTACCTGAATATCGTGCTCGGGCGAACCGTTGGTGCGCTTTGTTCTTTTTTGCCTTTTTCTATACATGCTTCGGTGTACCATTGTCGGACGTCGAAACTGGGGCACTGTTTCTTGACCCCCTTGACGTCTCTGTGACCTAGAATAGCGGCCCCTGGGTATTGTTGTTGAAGATCTTGAAGGAGATTGAAGAGAGCAGTCGTTTGATCCGCTGTCCTATTGTCCTCCGCTTTCGAAGATTCCTCTGCCATGCCTCCAACCCATGCGATTCCGATAGAATCGAAATTCTCACCCTGAACATGAGCCCCAGGCCTGTGAATTGGCCTACCATCTTCGATCTCACCCGATCGGCGAATGATCTTGTGGTATCCCACATCGGACCAGTTGTTCTCATTGATGTGCCAGTTTCTAATTTCCTTTACTCCGATGTCCATGCTTGGCTTGGTCATCGTGCAGTGGACTATGATCTTGCGTATCTTCCTCATAAGCCCTGCTTTGCCAGCAACACCTTCAGCTCGTGGATACCTTCCACGCACTCCTTGAGCATGCCTTTGAGTTCCGACTGATCGCTTTCTAGCCGGTAGACCCGGCCCTTGAGTTTCGCCACTTCGCTGTTCAGGCTAACCCATACACCTATCGCCGTGACGATAGATGGCGCCAACGCCATCACAAAATCCATGTCCTCCATTATTCTGAGTAAATTTTCGATGCTCCGTTTTCGTCTACTTTGATGTAAATGCCGCCGGGCAACTCGTCGCCCAATCGGAATACCTTGCGTCCTGACAGATCGTAGTAACCGTAGATGCCTTCAGGCAGGGTGCCCGCTTCGATGCTGCGTGTAGGCTGCATGACAAGGCCAGCTGTGCAATCGGTGCCCCACAAAGGGAAGAACGCCAGAAAGTCCTCCACGTCTACGTCGTCATCACCATCCAGATCATAAGCACAGTTCTGCGTGCAGCCAAAGTTGAGCAGCAGGTCCAAGAGATCCGCATTGCCAACCACGCCGTCCTGATCGAAGTCTCCCAGGCAGGGTTCTCCATCCTCAACGCAGAAGGGTACCTCCAGCTGACTCCAATCCCCACTGACATCAACCGTGATCATGTTGTCGTTTACCCACATCACCACTTCTCCGCCGTAAGGGATGCCGTCACCACCGTTGTCATAGATCATCAGTGTGTAGCAATCGTCATACAGGCATTGGTCGTACTGACGGAGCGTGATGCCCGCAGCCCAAGGTCCATCTTGCTGTATGGTCTGCCCCTCGCTATCGAACAGCGCCCATGCCGTCTCACTGCCAAAGAAATCAGAGGTGAAGTCCATGCGCCATAGATCACCCTCTTCGTACAACACGAACCCTGACGCTTGGTTGTTCGCAGGGTACTGATCCCCAAGCGCGATGACTTCAACCACAAAGCCACCGTCAATGGCAGCATCTTCAACCACTACTTCAATGCTGGTGTTTGGGGCTACGTCGAAAACCTCTTCGGTGTACACCCCGTTGCTCGATGTGATCTGTACAGTAGCCATCCCATACTCCGTGGTCCCTGTGTTGGCAAGGCCTACCTTGACGTCTTGTTCCAGCAAGCAGAACTGCTCCTCGTAGTCGAGGTACTGGATACCTAGATCGAACTCCACTGGCGGGAGACACTTCAGCCCATTCGCCAGGTTGGGACGACCAGTCTCTATCGTCTGATGCATGCGCTCTGCCTGACCTTCCGTAAAGGCCTCTCTACAGATCTCGCCCGTGTAGTCCATGTAGTTGTCCACTAGGGCGTCAGGGCACGACGGTGCGGAACAGATCCAGTTCGTAGTTGTTGGTGGCGTATCGCACACTCTATCGCCAGCGACCAAGCAGTTGCCTCCCTGATCACAGCTAGTGGTATTTTCAAACGTGTGCAGCAACCCCAGGTAGTGGCCCATCTCGTGGCTAAGGACCTTGCCCAGGTTGTAGCCATCATCCTCCAACCTGCTTGATAGCATCACGATGCCGTCCAGGCAGTTGTTGGTTGGGCCTACATAGGCGTACCCCTGGATACCACCACCGCCGTTGTTGCCATTGATCTCAGGCACGACATATATGTTGACGTACTCATCGACGTTCCAGCATCCCAGCGACTTGAGACTACCGTCGGGATACCCATCATCGAGTCCTGATACAGCCACCCCGTCGGCCATAAACTGAGCGATGCCGCTGAGGTCGTAGCGTACGATGCCTGTTGTTGGTGCGCCAAAGGGATCGCGCTGCGCTAGACATAGGTTGATCTTCGTGTCCACACCGCTGCCATCACCCGTGCCGCCAGGCACCTTACGGAACTGTTCGTTCATGCGGTCCAGGCTGTAAAGGATGTCGGAGTCTGGCAGGTTATGGGAAGTGCCATTGGGCACCCCCTTGTGCATGATGTGAAAGACGACAGGTAGTGTGACTTCCTCCACGTCATCGAGACGTACGCTGTGCTTAAACACGCCGCCGAAGCCCATGTATACCGGGCTTGTCAGCTGCGCACATTCCTCCTGCGCAGAGCACAAGAGGATGGCCATTCCAAGTAGTGTTGTTAGTAGGTATTTCATTCTAAACTATCATCAGGGTAAAAGAATCCTTCCTTGAGCATGTAGGTCACATCTCGCAAGGTGACTGTTGATGGAAGCATTACTCCAAACGTCAGTATGGTACTCTGGTGGATGCTACTTGACAAGAAGTATCGCTCCGCTTCAGACACCTCTGGGAAAAGAGCCACGAGTCGTTCCAGAACCGCTTCGGGGTGACACTCGATGAGCCTGTCAGTGAAGACCTCTAGCGCAGCTCTTCCTTCCTGTGTAGGATGATCTATGACACTGAACAGCTTGACGCCCTTCTCGTCCTCACGCTGAATGTGGACAGGCCTGCTAATATTGTAGAGTTCTCTGCTGATAGCTTCAGCGCGCTCCTTGCTCCTGAGCAGACCTTGAGGTTCAATATTGATAAAAGCTTGACTCATGGATTGTAATCATCTCCGATGTCGTGATACGTGTTCATCTCGTTGTGAATGGTGCCCATATCGCTCAGCTCTAGATCGCCGTCGTCGCTGTCAGTCGCGAAGAACACCAACTCGTGAATGTAACCGTTGAAATATATAGAGTTCAGCCCAGTTCCTATTTGAGCACCGACATGCATGATCTCACTGCCTGGGTTGTCGTCTCGAAATAAGGTGGTATAGTCGTTTGATGCGCTGCCATTGGCGGGTACTGAGGGGTAGAACGTTCCATTCAAAATTGCCTGGTTGTTCCCTAGCCTTCTAAGCGTGCTGATCCAGACGTTGGACGTTTCCTCACCTATTGAATCAGTGGCAGTGTCTAACTTATACTGCTGGTTGCTGTCGGATCTATGTTGGTGCCTAAGCTTATCACCATTTCCGAGGATTGCTACCTGAAAAACCTGTTGACCAAGATTCGCTCCACCATTGCCTGATCGCCACAAAGCCGTAATAGGTCTTGCAGATGAATCATCCAGAGAACTGAACACAGCTGCGACAGTGTTGGCTGCACTGCCTAGCAGCGGTGTAGGGTCCGTCAATCGCAATCGTTCAAAATTGGAAAATTCCAGGCACGGCGTAGTGGCAATGTTGTTGAACGATGATTGGGCAGGAATGTTATTATATAAGGTCGGGCGTGAGTTGGCTACGTTTGCGTCTTGAGTCAAATGGTTCGTGCCATACTGATCGTACCACGTGATTATCTCGTACGTGCCGTCTAGATCTCCATTCTGGTCCAAAGTCAGTCCAGTCGTGTCCAAGTCACCGTTGTCATCCCAGCCGACATTGATGAAGTTTTGTCCATCGGTGACACGCACAAGATAGTCCGTCGTTGTATCGGTAAGCAACCTGCGCAATCCGTACGCCGCTGTGAGTTCGTCGGTGTAGTCATCGAGAGGGTAGGTCACGTCGTCAACGATCTCGTGGGTGATCAGGAAAGTGTAGTTCGTGCGCTTCTTGGCTGCTGATGGGTTTGTATCCGCAGTGTCAAAATCGTACTCCCCTAGGAACTCACGGATAACACGGTAGGCCGCTGCGTTCGTCACACCATCCTGCAAGGCCAATTCAGTAGGGAACGATGGCCCTGTCGAAATCCATGTTGAGTCCGTATCCCTTAACGATCCAAAGCCAATATAGATCTTGCGCCTGCTGAACTGACCCTCACCGGGAGTAGCGGTATCTTCCTCGATGTACAGACCTGTCTGGTCTAGCTGCACCATGTATACCGTCTCCAAAGTCTCGTTGGCACCAAGGACAGATGACCAATCGGCGTTGAAATTGGTTTCGCATGCAGGGTCCAATCGACCATAGCGCAGCGCTTGATCGAAACGCTTGTCAGGGGTGCTGCCAGACTCGAAGGTGAAGCCATCAATGCCTACCGGATTCTCATCATCGTCGATGCTGATGAATTGCAGCTTGTTGCTATGCTCCCCTACAGTATTGTCAATCCCACCTATGTCTGTGGTGGAGTTCGTAAACGTTTCGAAGCCTACGGCGTTACCGCCCAATCCAGGCTTGACCACCCACTTGCCACCACCCTTGTAGGTGGTAACAGTACCCACATCTTGGTAGCCCTCGATGTCTGCATAGCGCGTAGACCGAGCAACTAGAAACTCCCCGCTGACGCCACCGTTCATAGTCCAAGTCTGAGCTGTAGGCAGCAGGGTCCTGGTGTTGGTTTTATCCAGCTGATCGGTTTCAATCAACCGCCATGGCGCAGGCAGCGTAGGCGCTGACGCCTTCGGGATATAGGTTCCCGCGTAGTATCGCTGCATCTCGCCTACCAGCTCCAGGTATTCCGTAGCAACAAGGGCATGGAGACTATCGTACGGCTCCTTGATGGGTGAGGCAGTCAGGTCGTTCCCGTGCGTTGTCCACCGTAGATTCTCCACGTAGTTGTCTGTAAATACCGAAGCACTGCTCTTCACCCTGCCCCATAGCGTACCCCAGACATGGGTGTTACGGAACTGCAACCTAGACCCGAGACGTGAGCTTCCAACGTCAAGGATTTCTACAGCCTTGGTGTCCTCGTTGTCCACGCGGGTGATGACGTCAAAGTCATCATTGCCATCGCCAAGGAAGAGGCATGCACCAACAAACGTCACTTCCTTTGGGAAGTAGTAGTATCCCGGAATAAAACCTACCACGCCACCGATGTTGCCGAAGTTTACATTCTCATTCACCTGCTGTATCCCACCCGTGCCATCGGCATAGGCGCTACGCCACAGGGGATCGTGAATGTTTTGCTGCGGACCCAATAGAGGGATCGTGCCAGCAAAGTAATCGCCATCAGGGTCGTTGTAGGTGGTATGGTTCCGTCGCGGGCCATGGTTCGGTAGCCACACCTCGACGCCTTGCTCCGTATAGAACTCCTTCCACACCGTGTCGTCAACGTCATTGTACAGTGGTAGCTCGAAACGGATGTTCTCCAGCATGTACTGGTTGTGCGTATTCTCGTTGTTGGTGAGTTCAAAGATGACGCCACCACCATCGCAGGATGTATCCTCGCCTTGGATTTGACATGCGATAGGTGCGTAAGTAGCTCCGTTGTACTGCTGGCAAACGGGATAGGCTTCGGTGCCCCAATCGTCACCGGAGTTGACACTGTCACCATGAGGCATGATGATCTCGTACCACGCGTCGTCGTAATCGTCCGATGGAGTGCCTGTGCCATCCCAGTACACCCACGTGAAAGATCGATACAGCTTCCTGTAGTACATGTTGTCGACGGCCTTGTCGATGCGGATGCCGTCTAGATCCGACCCCTCGGAAGTGTTGATGTGCGTGTATACCTTCCTGCTTAGCCTGGTGTACCGTCCATCTTCGTCTTTGAACTGGATGCGCACTCGGGCAATCATGGTCTGCCCCGCCAAGGTATAGGTCACGTTGGCTGTGGTGTACCGGAAAAGCGCTGCCACACCCATCTGAAAGCGCAGGTTCTGCCCACTGTTCAGGGTGAGGTCTGTCACTGTCTCCGCCTCAAAACCCATATAACCGCTGGGGTCAGCTGGGTATTTGTAGTGGTTGAAATTTATGTATTCACTACCAAACGCTGGGTCCTGGTTTGGTATCTGAGGATCCACTTGGCTGTCATAAACCTTGAAGACGTACTGCCGATGGTTGGTATCACCAGGGATAAAATTGTTGTGCTGGTCCGTAGCTGTAGATCCCGGTCTTGTGTTGGCCCATACACCGCCAGCCCAGATACGGTCGCTACCCCCCTCTTCGTGAGTCATAACTGCTGATCCGAATGGGAAGTTGCGCGTCTCTACCGCGCCAGCCAGCCATAGGTAGTCATCATCAAAATCGTTAGTGAGCATAACCGCTTCGTCATC
>Ga0208162_1000623_pt1 | contig 19791 bp, 40 predicted proteins | sample CB_VirMetaG_4_FD_184539 | JGI IMG/M metagenome (GOLD analysis project Ga0208162, IMG submission 184539) | Freshwater to marine saline gradient viral communities from Chesapeake Bay - CB_1508_1M Viral MetaG (SPAdes) (version 4) | ecosystem: Environmental > Aquatic > Marine > Coastal | place: USA... | reverse complement strand
ATTCTCCAAGCTTGCTGATTAAGGCTAAGATTTCTTCTTGAATATTGGTATCGCCAGAGCGATTTGCGTCGTCCATCATTGATTGGGCAGTTTGAATTTGAACTTGGGCGTTGTCAATCTCGTCAAGCCGCGCAAGCTCTTCACTAATAATTTGCTTCAATCTACTTTTTGTAATCTTCATTTTGAAAGCCCTTTTATTTAACATAAATAGGCGGGGGCCTTTCGCGACGGAAAATTTTTTTTATTTTTCGCTAAATTTTTTATTTTAAATTTTACCACAATTTTGTAATTTGCATGATTGTTGTGATTTTTCCATCTCTTGAGTGAATATTTCAAACAAAGATCGTGTTTCTCGTGTTAGGTTTTCGCACTTTAATTTGTTAGCCCATTTATCAATGATTGCAATTCCTTCTTCTTTATCGTCATATTTGAGGGCTTCTAATTCAACAACTGCTCTCCCATCAGATAAAATATAATAAGAAACATCACAATCTTCAAAATCCCATATCCAGGCTTCTTTAAAAACAGAAAATGTTTTTTCATAGCCACTTAAATGGAGAAATTCAACAACAGATGAATCATCATTGTTTGTCATATCAAGATTAATTTCTTTTCTAACCACATTTCCATCACGCTTTTGCTTTAGCGTGAGTTCCGTGACTTGACCACCTTTGCGATATCTTAAAAATGATTCTTGACTATTGTTTGTGTAATAGTCGTCACATGAACAAACATAAAAAGGTTCATATTGTTTTCCAATTGCAGACTCTAAAATAGCTTGAAATTCTTGCTTTGTGACATCACCAGCCCAGAATTTATACTCAATTTCCATATTTGCTTCTAGTTTCTTCACCATGAACACCTCCACTACTGTCTTTATTTATTACTATCATTACAATAAGTTAAATTAATTTCGTGATTCCGACAATATTGGATTTTTCGAATCGGTACATAATCATAATCGATCCATAAATCCGAATTTTTGCTTTCCAATTTGTGAACGGGAGAACGATTGTCATAGCCAATAAGGCTATACGCTATTAAACAAAGCGAAGCGATTATAATCATACCCCTAATAAACAAAAACACCTCCTATTAAAGTATATTATAACAGAAGGTGCTTTCTATGTCAAGGAGAAATAATTGTTATTTCTGGGAATAAATAGTTTTTAAAATGTGAGAATTAAAAAAATTATTGATTTTATATAATTTTACCCTCGAATATTTGCAAATTTGACCGTAAAACAAGCGTATATAATGATTATAGCTGTTAGCTTCCGAAATACAAGTTGATCATCATACCAATTTGGTCTAATTTGTCTTGGGCATTGCCAGGTTCTTCAACTTTTTCAGCAATTGTTGTGAGAAGTTCTTCGGGATCAAGAGGATTTTCACCCATAGGGTTGGCAACTTGCTCTGCAATAAGTTTACTTAATTGAGAAATAGTGATTTTTGTACTTTCATTGCGCAATCTTTGACCAGGATCCGAAAGTTTGATTAAATCCATTTCATCTTCAGTGAATTCTCTCTTACCAGCTTTAATATCAGCACGAAGTCGCAACAAATCCATAAGAGTTTCGGTTTTCCAGCGGCCTTTTATCAACATCTTATCGGCTAAATCGACCCATTTATCCTTATCGAGATAATTTACAAGCCAGATTTCAGCTTCTTCGCTGATCATTGCTGTTTCTTCCATATATTCTTCACTATCATCTCTCTTATGGGCCTTTCCTTTTGAGTTACAGCTACTTTCTTCCATGCTGTCTTCATCATCATGCATCTTATAAGCTTTACCCTTTGGTTTATAACCCTCGTTTTCGAGTTCTTCTTTAATTAATTCGGCCAATTTTTGTTTTGTAAGTTTCATTTTGCGAAAACTCCCTTATTTTTACACAATAAATAGTATTTTCAAAAACAAACCCTTTCAAAAAATTATTTTTTGGATTTTAAATCGTCATAAATCTCTGCCAACAGGTTCACAACCTGTACCAAGATGAAATCGTTGACTACTTTCGAAGCATCTTCAGGCTTGCACTTATCGAAAGCTTCCAAAATGGACTTTCCTCGTGTCCTGTGTGCCTCAGAAAGCACGCTCTTGAACGTTTTAGAAAGTAATTGGTGTATTCCATCGTTTGCAAACACAATTGCGCTCTCACCCGGTTCTAAAACGATAATTTTTTTTCCATTTTTGTTTTCCTCAAGCTTCGCCATTTTACTTCCTTATGTCTTCATATAAGTACCATTGAGATAAACCCAATCTTTTCATCTTTCTTATAAGCAATTTTTCATTATTTTTATAACTTGGTAAGAATTTTCGCAATTGCATCAACTTATTATCGTTATTTTTACAATAATTGATGATATATTCGATCACATTGGGTATATTTTCGCGAATTTTTGTTCCACTAAGCTTAATCACGCGCTTATTTGGTAATTTATTGAGATTAAAATTGGGAAATTGTGATTTTAGATACAATTCAAGTTCACCCTTGAAGAGATCATGCAAATTTGATTGTGCTAATGTAATCACTTTACCCATCACTCCTTAAATATTCGCAAATTATATCATTTTTGATTAATTTCCCACACTGTCATCGCGTCATAATTATTTTTTCTATCAAAAACAAAGAAATCGACCTCATAATCTTCGTAATATTCACAATGTAAGTCAGTAGAAAGCCATTCAATAAGCTTTGTATCCCAATATTTGCCTTTTTCATGGCCAAGCGTAAACCAATCAACGATATATGGGCCTTGATATACTTCTGCATATACTGTATCTATCTGATTAAACTCATGTCGAGGGTACATTACCCAAGCTTCGAAGTGCCAAACATAGCTACCAACCGAAGGTTCCCAATAACATGAAGCTTTTGCGCCCTCAAATGCTGGTTTTCTAGTTGGTTGATCTGGATCACGCGCTTCATATGGATTATATGGGTCATATCTGTAGCATCCAGACATTAAACACGTGATTATAATCATTCCTATATAGGCGATAAAGGACAAGTGATATCGATATTGGGATTTTATAGTCATACTAAACTCTCAATTCTCTATAAGCAGATACTGCTACTGGCCATAAACTCTCTACTATCTCTAAACAAGCTAATGCAACTTGCTGTATTTCCCATTGTGCTCCTTCATGAATACGCAAATCAATGAATTTCAGAAGATTACTTAGATTCACAGTACCATAATACTCGGTATACATGTTCTGAGGTAGAACGCCCCTTGCTTGCTCTCGACAAACACCAGCGTTTAAAAGCTTATTAAACAGTTCTAGGGATCCTGCATTATGGTGCCTGACCGCTTCTGATGCACAATAGGAAGGCCCCAGCACTGATGGATTGATTAAATCGTCTTCATTTGATGCCTGTCTATTAGATTTATGTTGTGTTCGGAATTGCTCCGGCTCATAGAACTGGATATTGATATCAGTATATCGTCTTGATATCTCGTTATAAGACCATGTTCTGTGACGATGATGTTGTGATCTAACATATAGCGGTACCACAAACCTGAAGGTAACTACGTTATGTTCGAATGTGGAAGTGTGTTTATGCTTGACTAGATAATTGATTAGCTTGCGGTCTTTATCATCTAGCTCTTCTTTCTCTTTGCCAAATGATACTCTCGCACTATTGACAATTGTTAAGTCCGATCCCATGTAATCCACAAGATCAACCCTTCCAATTCCATCGTTATATAACTCGATTGATTTCATTAGTCACCTTTGTTGTCTATATGACATTATACCATGGTAACTCAAATCTGTCAAATTTTTTGGGCGTATTTTTTGAGGTGACCTTTCTTTAAGAAGCGTTTTACTTTGGCAAAATTTCTGGGTGTGTATCGCGCGTGTATCTGGCCGCCTCCCCCATAACCCAGTATAGAGGCTACTTTCCGGGGGGTAGGGGGAGGGGGGGTGCCCCCCCCATTAGCGTGTTTTATTCTGACAAATCAATTGCATGTTTCTGACAAATCGTTTAGTGTGAAACAAAAAAGCCAGGGATTAACCTGGCTTCTTAAGAGAGTGAGTGATAAGTGATTGTTTAGAATGTTCCTATAATATATCCTAATGCAAATGCTACTGTTGACCAACACAATACGTCAGCGATATGTGAGACTAGCAATACTTGTTTTTCATATGGTGATAAGCTACTTAGATACTTCATTATCTCTTACCTTCTTTGCTAACTGAATAAGTGTATTAAACTCTGGTGTTTCAATCTCATCTGTTTTATAGCTTTTAATCTCCACTTTCAACATATGCTTAAGGGCTTCGACTTCTTCTTTGTTTAGTTCTAATTTAATCATATTATTTTTATTCCCCTCGAGATTGTTTAGCTTCATCCTTACGAATATCTGTGAGGATTTGTTCTTGTTTAATTGTTAGCTCTTCCATTGATTTGGCTAATTGTTTTCGCTTTCTGGTACTGGTGTTTGGATCTTGATAATCAAGCCATAGGTTTTCAATTTTTGAGTCAAGCTCATAATACAGTTTAAACATTATTTTTTGTCCTCTCGACTATCGGGTTTCTAAGCCAGTTACTTCTTCAATCTCTTCAGGGAATGCAGGGATAACAGTGTAATTATCCAAATTAAGGGTTTGAAGGTAAGCATTGCGATGCTTGCTAGTTGTATTGGAATAACGCTTACTATTCACAAGCACGGTGTCACCTCCCAATAAGTGACCTTCTTTGCAGACAATTACTTGTGGAACACCATAGCTGAGAAGTGCGGTATATTCTTTGGTTTCGACGACAGTTTGGTTTGATTTGTAATTGTAAACTTTCATGCTATTAACTCCACTTTGGATTGATGTTTTTAATTGATGCTTCGCCCAATCTCTTTTTGGCGATATGACGGGCATTTTCAAGTGATATTGCCCAAACTGTTGTTGTCCTAACTTCAAGCTCCATTTTGATTGGACGGTGATTGTGTGCTTTGTTATTATAGAATGAATAAGTGACTTCAAACGGTTCCAATCTCATTTAGTTCTCTCTCTTTGTTATATACATATTATACAATCATTCGGGGCTGAAGTCAATCATTCAATTGTCAAAAGAATGTCAAGAGAAGAACACTTCACAGATTTCTTCTTTGGAAGGGGTACCTAGGCCATCGTCGAACCAAGGTTCTCCGAGGTTTATGCAGCGGCCCTGATACTCAAAATCATAAAATACTTCAGCATCATTACCAGAATGAGTAAAGCATTTATAGACTTCCAGAGGGTAGTTATTGATAATGTAGGTGGCTACAAGTTCGTTCTTCATGTTATTTCATCTCCTGATTTATATATACATTATACAATCATTTGGGGTTCAAGTCAATCATTCAATTGTCAAAAGAATGTCAAGCGTCTTTAATAACTGGCTGTGAGAAAATAACTTCGAGAAATAAGTTCTCATCCAGTTTATTCAGATTCAAGCTAGCTTTATCTCCATTGGCTTCGAGAGTCTTGTTTTGAATTTGCATATCCTGAATCACTTTAATTGTTTCTGTACATGAAGAAATGAATAGCAAGGAACTTCCAAACTTTTGAGCGTTTTCTTGTGCTTGAGCAAATGGTCCGACGAAATTCATGTTTATACCCCCAATACGTGGATGATGATTAAAAGACAGTAACAAGTTAACAATATTGAAATTAAACCAAGGATATCTTTCATTATAAGCTCTCAACGTCAGCATCTACAAGTCCGGCGATAACTTCGGTGATATCACCATTTCGACACTTTGCGTCAATAAAGTTGCACCAATCTTCTCGTCGCGCAGGACCATCGACAACGCCATCTTGTTCATATTCTTCCTTAATAATTGGAAGGTGCAAATATGCCCATTCTTCCTCCAATAACTCTTGAGCCTTTTTAACTTCACTATCAAGCACCGATTGGGCTTTGGCTTGAATCGCGGCGCGCAACTTATCCGTTAGTTCCTTGATAATATCATCGTGCTCCAGTTCCCATTCAAGCTCGACTTCATCGAAGCCAAGGCAATCCGCCAATTCTGTAGATAGAATGCTCATAGCTTCTGCAATTGCGTGGTTTACTGCTTCTTTCATGTATTTCGTATTGACTGACATGGATACCTCTCTCTTTGTTATGTACATATTATACACCCAATTTGAGAGAAAATCAGAAAAAAGATGTCAAGAGAATGTCAAGTCTTATTATTGTGTTTGATCCCTTTATATGGCTGAGGGGAAATATGATATTTTTATTGCATTGTCCTCCAGTATTTTAAGCGCGGTGCATTTAATGTGTTTTCTTATTATAGCAGGAAGTAACACGCTAATGATATACACGCAATATAAACGAGTGATATAACAATTATAACCTCAGTAAATCGTGGTTCCATTAATCTCTCCTATTTATCTCCAATTTTAGCTTTAATGATATCAACGGTTTCATCGATGTTATCAAATGTTTTAGGATATTCAGTTATAAAGTCAATTATAAACAGCACTCCAAACATAAGGAGCATATTGCGTATTAGTGATTCCATCATTCTCTCCTATGATAGTATTATATCAGATAGTGATTGTGAAGTCAAGGAAAAAAGTAAATTAATTTAACGCTTGACATTCTAGTTAAAATGTACTAGATCCCAACCGTGATTCCCTACTTTCTCTCTTGCCTATTGTGATTCTTATATTCCCCTATTTTATATTACTATTTCTTTAAATTAAATTCATCCCACGATAACCCACTTCTTACCACTATATCCCATTCCTGTTCATTCTCTAAATTGATTGAATCTATAATGAACATTTCACCTGGCTTATTAGGTATTCCATACATAATATCTGAAAAATAAAGTATATAACATCCATATTCCACATAATAGTATTGAGCATTTAATCCTTGGATTACTCTGGTTAATATTATATAACGACCTACTTCTTTATTATCTCGGATCTCTCTTATTATATCTCCTGGGAATAAATCATACTTTCTTTTTTTACTTATCTCCTCCATTATTAGTCTCTCCAGGATAATGGTGATTTAAACACAATATCCCAATCACTAACATCATATGATAAGTCTTCTTGATCGATTGTCCAGAGTGCTCCTGGTTTATAACGTTCTGTCACATATATTTCTGAACACCATATCAAATAAAGGTTATAAATTACTCTTTTATATGCTTCCTCTTCAATCTGATAAGTGGGTCTTACTTCTTTTCCTATAACAATATATCTAGCTACCTTTTCTCCTCTCATCAATTCATCTAATATATCTCCTGGGGAAAGCTGAATTGTCAGAGTTTCTTTCATTTGTGACATTTTATTTTTCTTTCTCTTTCTTATTCATCATCGAAATCAATAGGTGGTAATGGTGATTTAAACACTCTTATCCAATCATGATGATTTGTTATTTCATACTGCGATAAATAATAGATACTACCTGGACTATTTGCTTTTGACCATATATTATCATACTTCTTCTCAACATACAATAAGTAAGTTTTAAAGTATAATATTTTTACCATCTCTCTTACTTCATAATCTTGCTTTTCAAGTAATTTGTCATAAATCAAATATCTTGCAATCTCAAGAGTCTCGTCTTCGAGTTCTCCCATTTCAACTAATATGTCACCGATTCTTAAATCACTGATTTCAAAGTTCTTTTTTTGTGTCAAAGTTTTTCCAAGATAAACCGCTTTTAAATATAACTTTCATTTCAAGGCCACCTGATTCAAACTGCTCATCGTTTATTAGCCAAGTTGTTCCTACTTTATGAAGATCTTCCCAATCTTTGCAAACATAAATCAAATATCCTCTATAAATTGAATATTCATGTCTTCTATAGTCTATGCTTATTCCCTTTTCTATGATAATATACCTTGAAGCCTCAACTTCTCCAATCATTTCTGATATTATGTCACCTGGAGAGCATTTAAGTTTTTTCACTTTTACGCCATCCCAATTTACTAGATACAACCACGTTAAATCTTACTGTCGAATTTCTAATATCTGACAATCTGATAAACCAATGGCTTCCTGGCTTAAACTTATACCAATCTAATTCATTAGGAGAATAGATAACAATCGCGCTATAGCCTAATATTTGATTTAAGTTACACCCCTCCAAGTAATGCTTATCGATTATGATATACTTTGCAACTAGTTTATCATCTCGTATCTCTTCTATTAAATCGCCTGGTGAGAAATCCGTCACATTATAAGTAGATTATTTAAAATTGTATTTTATTAATTTTGATTCTGGTATCTCAAAAAGTCTGTGTATCCATCCTTTTGTATTTCTATCTTTATGATTGGAAAAATAACAATATATCTTTAGAACTTGGCAGTCGTGATGCTTTTTGTGACCATACGACCCAACAACCAAAAATAAAGGAGCTTCTTCCTTTGGAAACTCGCGTGCCCATTCAAGAGTTACTACGTCACCAACTGAAAGTTCTTCTTGGTTTTTTAAATTCACCTTTATACCCGTTCATAATCTGATTGGTTAACTTCTAAGTAAGTTCCATCATTTTTTAAGAATTGTGATTGTATTGTATAAATCAACATTATCGGGTATTTTGTGTCCACAACATAATGTAGGTTTATACCTGCTTTCTTTTTTCTTACTAATTGTCCTGGTTTAAATTTGTTTTTCATGATGTTTTATTTTCCATACATAATCTTCTGGATGTAAATCTTGGTCGGTTAAGACAAATTCGTTTATGTCGTTGATTTTCCAATATTCTCTTGCCCGACTGTGAGTTCCCACATATATACAAAAGGCTTTTACACTCTGTTTATAAAGATTGTTTTTAGGCAAAGATTTATTTGTCAATACAATCCACCTTGTTTTGGTCGGAGTGTGCTCTAAAATATTTCCTGGTTCAAACTTCATTTATCAAGCTCCATCTACATTCAATGTCTTCTTTGTTTAAATCTCTGAAATAATAAGAATCATCTAGACCTACTTGCATAATCCTGCTGTCTCCTTTGTGAACGCAAACAACTTTTAGTTTGTAAGGTAATCTCTTATCTTCTGAATCCTCAAGCGAACAAACAATGAAATGCGATTTTGTTATTTTATGACGTATTAAATTGCCTCGTTTAAACATCATATAATCACCCTGTCACTCTATTATTTATTGTTTGTTAGAAAAAATTTGGCGAAAAAAAATCGCGCGAAACACGCTAATCACCAATAATCACGGGCCGCCGCCGTCGATCGAAGCGTCGCTTAAAATCTCATAATATTCTGAATTGGCCAATATAAATATTTCTATCTTCTTTCCCGACGTTGCCCAAGTTCTACCGCTATAAAGAACGTAAACATAAAATCCATAACCACCTTCCTTATAAAAAGAAGGAGATAACATTGATATTTCCCTCTCCTCAAGCAAGAGATAGACCGCGCCAGTCCTGATATATCTAACTACTTGTCCTGGATAATATTTCTTTTTCACAAAGTAGATAGGCAACTTATTTCTCTCTTCTCATAAAATCATTTATTTATTTCGTTGTATTGTATTCTCCATTTATTTCCACTATTGTTTACCCAAGAACGCATTGAGCTTTTATAGAATTCGAATGTAGTGCTAGCTTTGATGAAAGAGCGCTTATTGCTAAATGTGACAAATGTCCTGAGAGAATCACCAAAATCTTCTAAGACTATCCACCTTTGCCATGGGACTCCGCGCCTGTCACACAACAATAAATCACCTGGCTTTATTGTGTCTAAGTTGTCTATATGGAGTTCATTAGTCGTCAATTGCTATTACTCGTTCATTTGTTTGAAAGTATGGTCGTTCTGCATGATTCTTAGTAGTCATCCACATGCGTTGACATTTGCTAGGAACTGGCTTAGGTGCTTCCATATCAGTTAAGATAATATGTCCATCGAATAAATTCTCATTTACCCACTTTGTTGGAGCGTCGAAATCAGTTCCACCATTCATATATCGTGTCTTTTGATGGCGCTCGCCCTTTTTCCATACATGTATGTTATCCTCTGAAACCTTTGTGTCAAACGGAACAATAGTAAACTCTGCTAGCTGGGCCAACTTTTCTAGTTCGGCGTAGAACGCAGCCAGCATACTATCAGAAACGGATCCAGATTGGTCAATCGATACTGCTATTTTGGCTTGTCTACGGGTTTTTCGCCCAGGATGAATATAAGCATATCTCCTATTCAGTTTTTTGATAGTAGAAGTTTTATCAGCATTTTGAGATGTTTTAACAAACGAGCGCAGAATCGCTCTCCAGTTGACTTTAGGGGTAATAGCTTCTTTGATTTGACGCTTCATCGATGAAGAGACAGACCCGAAGCCTTTCGATTGGGCTTCCATGTATGCTTCTTTTATCGCCTCTTTTAATCTTTCTTCTGCTATCTTTCTACCCTCGGATGATGAGCCTGATTCTCCCCAATCACTATGGTCATCGAAACCATTACCTCCCGATTCTCCCGATTCCGAGCCATCTTTCTCGCCTTCTTCTTCCTCATTCTCTGGTAGTCTTGTCATATATTCTTCTGCGGAAAGATGCGGAGGAAGCTCACTAAAATCTCCGATAGTTGGAATCAAAGCTCTGTCAGTGGGAAGAAGAGAACTTTCAACGGAATATCCAGATGGCGATGTTGGGTCATGCTTAAAAGCAGTTAACTCTGAGTTGATTGCTAAATCCGTTGCGATATTCCATTTTTTTGTCATCTTGCCTCCAGGGAGTCTCGACGTAACATGAAGCAGCATGATATGATAAAATTCATGCAACAAAACCCCTTTGACGTATTTCTCGTCAAGCTGAAATAATTCTGCCATAAAATCAGGATTGTAGTATAGTTCAAACCGAGAACGGTCCTCATTAAACTTTACACCTGCGGTCGGTACAGTTTTGGTCGCAACCTTCTCCATGCGTCGAGATAAAGCTGCAAAAAAAGGCTCACTGCGAAGTAGGTCAACAATGTGATTATCTAAATCAAAAGTTTCTTGTTTCATGTTCTAACTCCATTTGATACATGTATTATATACCCTATCGGAACCAATGTAAAGAATTTAAATGTCAAAAGAATGTCAAGCAACAGGGAGGCCCAGAAGCAAAAAGACGAAAAAAACTCCTGGGCCTGCGACCTATTGCCTTATTTGCCACCGAGCAACTTAATAAATGCTTCGACTTTGCCTTGCTTTGATAGCTCGCGATGAAAATTAGAGCCGTTTTCTGCTGAAATTTGGCTATTATCATTAGTCAAAGTGGTGAATAGTCGCATACGAGCCTCTGCTGGGATTGTATCGAAATATTGTACCAGGTTTTTGACTAGTTCTTCCTGCAATATTACTTCGAAATGACCGGAAGCGGACATTTTGTCAATCAAAGCAACGTGCTCGACTAGACCGAAGTCTTTGGTTTTCTCTACCTTTCCGTGGACAAGAACGTCCTCAACCGTTACTTGGCGTTCATACTTCTCAACGAAGTCTTTGAAGGCAACAGCCGCCTCAAATCCAACAAATCCGTGAGAAAGATTGAACAAGAGTCCCATGTCAGCATTCTCATCATCTAACATACTCACTTTAGATAAAGTTTTGCTAAGGCGATGCCAAGAGCGACGTGAGGGATAAACCGTCCCAGGCTCGAATTCACCTTTGTGTTCTAGGTGGTCGCGATTTTGATTAATGAAGTCCCAAATAATATCGTGAACCTCGCCCTTGCCCCATGAGAGCCAATCTTCAATTGAAGGTTCGACGTCGAAACATACCCATCGATCAAGTTCTGCTGGGTCCATGTCGGCCACTTGGTATTGCGCGGCGTGAAGTCCGCCGTTTACCGCACCAAAAACAACTGTCCCAGGGTGGAGTTTCCAACCATTGATTTGTCGACTGTCACCCAATTGGAAAAAACCTTGGCGAACTTCTGTTGTAGCGCGGTCGACTTCATCTAAGAAAAGTACAACCGGCTCAGTGCAGGCTTTAACTAACCAGGCGAAGGGACGCAAGGATGCCGCTTGCTCGCCGTTGATGTCAACGTGAGCAGGAGAAGGTAGACCAAGCAAGTCTCCTTCCGTCATTTGTGACGCGCGAATCTCGACAACTGGAAGTTTGCGCTCCCCTTCTTTGATTGGTCTGGTTTTTTCTCCATCCCAAGTCAAACCAGAGGCGGTTTGATATGCAACCCATGATTTACCAATACCATGACGACCACGAATCAACACCGAATAAAGGTCCGTTTCATCTCCAGAAAGAAGGGTTGGAATCATAGAATTAAGGCTTGCGAATGAAATTGCTACTGGCATGAGTTTCTCCTAATTGGGTTTGGTTTCTTTCTCTAACTTACATATACATTATACATGCGTTCGGAAAGAAAGTAAAGATAAAAGTTGTCAAGAAAATGTCAAGAAGTTTATGCTGGAGTTTGCTTTAACATTGGGCCTTGCCAAGATTTTCTATTCGTATAAGCATCTTTAAGAACCTTGATGCTACCGCCCTCTAACCAATCAACAGGAGGCTCCACTGTGGAAATCGGGCTAATAACTTTGCAGAAGTTTTCCCACCTGTTGTTATAACGCCAATGCTCTCCTGTTATCCAACTTAAGGCTGTAGTAGCAGGAAAGAGCGCCCTGAGTAAGTCTTCATCCCAAACCCAGCCATGGCACCGAAAATCATCATAACTCAAGCGAGCTATGTTTTTGGCTTCATAGGGGAGTTTTTCTCTTTTGGTGCCATAAAAGAAATAATCATTATTCCATTGATTTATGTTTTCCCAGTTAATCTTGGTGATAACATATGGAGTAAGAAAGTAATCGTTGGACGTGTAGTCGCGATATTCCTTGTGTTGCTCGCTAGAGATTAGAGCGCCGACACCAAAACCAGTTCGCCGAAATGCTTCCAGGATTCTCCGACGAAAAGTAGCGTTCTCCTCTTTTGTAGCTTGCATATGCTCTTTGAGTTCACCACAGGTAGCACGATTGTGTCCTTCCTCATCGCAATATGAGCAAGAGCGAGTCTTATTTGATTGCTGCCTTTTTTTCTTTCTTGCGTCGTAATGCTGAACAATTATATTGTCGTCGCCGTGCTTTTCCCGCACAGATTCTACATAGCTTTCTAGTGATTTACACGTCGAACGATTATGGCCAACACCGCCACAATAAGTGCAACTTACAGTTCTTTTTCCTTTTATATAAGCCATAGACTCTTTCCTCCAAATTACATATACATTATACACCCCGGAGGAGTTAGAGTCAATGATTTAATTGTCAAGAAAATGTCAAGAAGAGCAATAACAAACTGCGGCTTAATCTGCCCAAACTCTGAAGGATCCGTCATAATAAATGGTACTTTTGGAATCTTTCCATCTCTTTAACTCAATGTTATTTTCGACTTTGTATCCCCTTTCTTTTAATATTTTTTCGACATCTCTTAGAATTGTAAACATAAAAGTATTTCTGCGCTTATTGTAATAAGCCATTTGTTCATCAGAAAATCCATAATATCGCACCGGACCATCATCAATACATCGGACGGCAACAGATGTATCCCAATTATAGACTTTTCCGGCTTTTATAGGGGCTCTCAAGAAAGGACGGCTGTCGTGAACCCAGTCACCGAGCAGCCATTTATTTATTGATCTAATATTTCTTAGGGCGACCTCCAAGAGTCCCGTCCATCCATTATAGTCGCTTATATGATCTTTGCGTCTATGGATCCCCGATCTTCCAAGGAAATCTCTAACGGCAAATCCGCAAGCGGACTGACCTCGATAGATCATTTTATCTAAAATAGCATTTGCTAAACTATGTGTCAGAAGTTCCCATTCGGATCGTTGTTTTCTCTTCTCTTCCAATTTATCTCTCTCTCTAGATTCCAATTTCGATAATTGGTGCTCTTCCAGCCTTCTAATAAACTCTGCGGGATTAGGCACTGTGATTAAATTATTATTTAGCATTTTATCTCCTCTTTTCCTTTTACATAAACCATAGATTCTTTCCTCCAAATTACATATACATTATACACCCTGGAGAAAAGGAGGTCAACAACTAAATTGTCAAAAAAAATGTCAAGAGATTAAAGTTAAATCTGAAGCCTGGTCTTCTGGTATATCAAAGATTATATTGCGATGAAGAGCAGGACCGTATGTGCAAAGCCACTGAAAACGCCTGTGTTCTTTGCCTTCTCTACTGAAGACACTTCTCGAATCAGTAGATAGTTCCCTTAGAATCAGCCAGTGATCTCCATCATCACCCCTGTAAGCGGCTTTCCATTTATATATGTGCCCCACTTTCAAATCTTCGAGTTTCATAATGAGCCTTTCACCTTTTCTTCTTTAATTGACTTTCTTTGACTTCTATCGTGTTTGAGTGCCCAAAAGGCAGAACCTTATATAATTTCGAACCCTTGGCAGCAGATTTGATTGGCCCGTCATTCGAAACAACTATGGCCTCCCTATCATGAAGTGAGCGAGGTACAGCATGGTTAGACCGCATCTTTACCAAAGAACCAACAGGATAAAGAGGTTCAGCTTCCACCATACTTAAAACGCTTTGTGCATATTTGTTTTCTACCAGCTTTCGATATTCTTTTTCAGTGGGGATATATTCTTCATCTCCCAAGATTGCTCGTGATAGTTCCCTAAAATATGGAGGGTTATGTGAATAGTATTCTGCTGCTATCTTAGCTTTCCTTTCTTTTTCTTTGTCCCAGTTGTCCATCCAAGATTTTCTGATAGCGATAGCCTCGTCACTGTATCTATATTCTGCTTTTTGAAATGCAGACCACTGCTTCTCGCTCAAGGCTCCTTTCTTTGTTAGCTGTTCTTTAAGAGATTGTATGAAGTTTATTGTGCCTGAAGATACTTCCTCTTTTTCAAGCAGACTATTAATACGTCGCATTTGTTCATTACTCATAATATAAATCCCTCCGCTTAAACATGATAACATTATACACCATATTTAAGCAACAGTCAATATCTTAAATGTCAAAAGTTATTCAATTGGTATCAAATGACATTCTAGAATTGTGTGTATCTTTCCTAGTGATTCCTTTCTGTATCTTGGCGCTCTAATACAATAAGCATCATAGCAATTTTTTCCAGTAATTTCGTTCACTATCGGGCCAGTTAAAATAATGTATCTCCATTCACTTCTGGAGCCCAAGTTGGGTTCGTCCAATTTGATAATTTGTCCTGGTAAGAATTTATTATTTTTCATTTGTCTTTGCTTTATCAAAGAGATGTCAGTACATGCACTTCCTCTATTGGCAACCATCCAGACCATTCGTTTTTATTTGATCTGAATAACACACATATCTTTCCGTCAATGGGGGAGCCTGTTTTTGATAATTGTGTTGCTTCAAGTTCTACCAAAAAGCTAGGCCCATTGTCAAATATTCTATTTTGTGTTCGTTGAGATGCCTTAGTGGATGGTTTGAGAATTACCGATTCACCTTGCTTAAAATGGAATTTCGTCATCTAATTGCTCTCTGGTGCAGTTGGTATCCAACTTAGAAGAATCTGATTTCTGCTCTTCTAAATATCTATCTCGCTCAAAATATTCTTCTGAGGTTTGTTCGATTAAGTCTTGTAGGTATCCTTCATTCAGCATAATTAATCCCCTGGTTACGTTTATTGATGTATTGAATATATACATTATACAACATAACCAGGGGGATGTCAACTATTGTAATTCATCACACCGCAATTCATCTTCTGAGATGAAAGGTTCTTCAAGCTCGCTTGATGATGTATTGTTATGACTGTCTGGCACGCTACGAAGAGACATAGTGAAGGAATTTTTCTCAATTTGACTCGAAAGATCTGAAATCCTCTTATTTCGATATTTGATTTGGTGAGGCAAGCCGACCCAATTAAAGTAGTAAGCTGATTTACTGACCGTATCTGGATCTAATCCATCCTTCCGTGCCTCGGTGCGAGCTTTCGCATATTCTGATTCGGAATCTGTTGTTAGCTCATCATCGATTGCTTTCAGAATCGAAAAGAAGTCTCTGTAATTGGTTATCACCATTGAATTATCATAGGCCCAAACACAAGCATAAAGAGACGCCCAAGCTAGTTTAAACGGTACACGTCTCTTACCAGTATAAACGTCTTGGTGGTCAATGACCAAAGACCAGTTGTGAAGAATGGTTTTAACTCGCTTTTGGGCTTCTGCACTATATGGAAAATTTTCATCATCGATGCTGTAGAAATCTGATCCTACTTTGTAAAACTGGTCAAGCTCTTTCTTTGAAAGATCCCAATCGCCAGAACTTGGTTTCCCAACTAGTACCATCAACATCTTGGCAGCAAACTCGTCATCCTCCATGCGCGGGATCTTATCTTCGTGAACGATGCGAGCTAATTGTGTAGCCAGCTTCTTTCTTGTCGCTCGAACCCAGTCAGATACCGGCGTTCCGCTCGAATGCCTCAATTCTTGGTCATTGAGAGCAACACCAGCATTGAGGCTCTGGAACAGTTCGGATAATTCACTCTTCGATTCAACCACTACTTCATGAACGTCCAAAGTTGCATTAAGAATGGCGTCTCGAAGCCTATCTGAGTCGATATCTTTAAAGTGTTTATTGTCAACCTCTATCTCATTTCCATCGGCATCAATGAACTCTCCCTTGAGAAGAGTCTTTTCATCATTATTGATGAGTCGTTCCAGGAATCTTGATCGATTCTGACCGTCAACAGAAATATATTCATACCCCTTATTCAGCACATCCTGGAAATAATCAACTGAGACTTGATTCCCTGCGCGTTGTGCACGCTTAAGGCTTTTGCGAACGTTTACGACAACAATCTTCGAATATGAAGACCACCCTCTTGTTATCGATTTTACATATTCCCAGCCGTGAGTAGCTAGCCAAACTATTCGTCGCTGAAATGCTGGATCGTAGTAAACATATTTTTCATTATAATCTTTGCTAAATTGTTTAATTGTTGTTAACATCTTGTTCTCCTGTTATGTTTAAAGGATAAAAAGAAAAAGAATTATTTCTTTCTATCTGATGTTTTTTTGTCTCTCGGAAAAGAATCAAAAATTAGATTCTTTTTTCAATGGCATTGCAATTTAAATCCTCGTGCCTCTTGGATTGTTTATTGAATGTTTATCTCACCTCCACTGTTTTATATTCTTAATATAACATTGTTTGTTTAGTGTGTCAAGCATTTTTATAAAAAAAATTATTTAACTCCCAAAATATTTCTCAAGTAACACTCCGCATCCCACATCATATCAAAGATAAGTGGATAGCCGTGCAGGTTACGGATTGTGATACAATCTGCTGTGATTACCCATTTCCCATCACTGGTTTCTATTCTGTAGCATACACCATCTTTGTGATGTTCAACTCCTCTTATCCTATCTTTGTATTCCTTGATGGAAACAATCACTACGATTTTCCTTTATGGTTATCGTTACCAGCATTATGAGCGACAATAGAGAATTTAAGGCCTGCGGTCGAGGAGATATGATCGCCCAACTGACATTCTTTTCCTAAGTTTTGCCCTGAATTATTTCTCCATGCTTTTTGAAATGCGGTTCGCGAAGCGTGATCATCAAATTTTAGAATTGTAACATCACACATTTTTCCATTACCAGCAGTAACACCCAAGTATCTAGGGGGAGAACTGTCTCCTCCATTTTCCTCAACACAATCAGGACATTCATTGATGTACCCACCGACAGCGCGCTTGCGACGAGAGTTGACATTAAATTCCATTTCACAATGTTTACAGTTTCTAATCATGTTTTTCTCCTCGGTTGTTGTTTATGGTACGCTAGGATGGAATTGAACCATCGACATTCCGCTTATAAGACGGACACTCTTACCCCTGAGTTACTAGCGCATAGTGGTGCTCGGAGCGGGAATCGAACCCGCACGCCTATATAGGCAACGGATTTTAAGTCCGTTGTGTCTACCAGTTCCACCATCCGAGCATTAATCATAGATACATTATAAACTTATTCTAAGATTAAATCAAGTATTAATTTGTCAAGAGAATGTCAAGATCGATTTGATCGGGGAAAACCACATTATTGTGCCCAGGCACAACAGCAATTAGCCCTGAATAATCTTGTTGTGCCAATTTCAAACACATCGTTTCTGAAGCTGGACCAATCACCAACTCGCTTTTCAGTGAGCCGTTCTCGACATAGATCATTGTCCACACCATATTCCCGGAGGAGCGTCCATTTCCTAGAATTTTATAAGCCATTCTTTTCTCCAGAGGAATCTAAATATTTCAGAAAATCTTTTTTTGCCTCTTTTATTTCTTCATGATACATCAAAGTCGGGATTCTATTGGATTTTCTAAGTTCTTGATTTAATAGCTCCAAGATTAATTTACGAGTATTAAACGTCATAGATGACTCCACTAGCATTAAAATAATCTTGAGCGAATTCATCAGTAACATATCCTCTGATAGCGCCCTTTGTCCTAGTCTCTGGCTTTTGCCAACTTGCTGCTTTCAGAATTGCCCCGTCACTTCTTCTAACGAAACCATAGACACTCCTAGAAGCACCATCGTAATCATTTTGATATTCCAAAATTAATTTCCAATATACTCTGCCTTTCTTTTTGATAATAACTGGAGGCCTCGATTCTGAAAGAAAGTCCTTACTAAGAACAACTTGCCCAGAAGAGGAGCGCCCATAGTATTCATTAATCATTTCTTGCAATTTTGGCAAAAGCATTTCAAGATTATGTTCTACTTCTAGTTCTGAAATATATTCTTCAAACATGTTACCTTAACCTCTATTACATATTATATATGGTTATTTTGTGAATGTCAAGATATTTTATCAGAAAAATCAACTTTTTCTATTATGAGAGGTATATCTTCTGGATTATGGTATAAGATTTTGACTTTTTGTTCTCTAAACGAGAAAACTGTAATTGCAGTCATTGGCTCTATGAATGTCATGTTTGAGTCCGAGCTATCTTTATCGGAGCCGCCATAAAAATATTCCCCTCCCTTTATTAGTTCTGGTTCTCTTATGACCATCCCATAGCAATAATCAACCATTTTTTCTGGTATTAGACGAGAGGGCTCCCACCTTACGATATCTCCTAACTCAAAAGACGGGATTTTCATTCATTTTTATTTCCTTGAAAGCTCTTTAATCGACATAATTGAGTCGTAAGCCTGACGTTTGGCATCGTATAATTGTTCCATATAGCCAGAATTTCTTAAGATTTTAAATACGAGGTTCTCAACAGAAAACTCGCCTCCGGTTTCTAATCCACTCTGACGATACTTTCTTAATTTATCCGTAAGCCTATCTGCATCTCCATATGCTTCTTCTGCTTTATCTTCGTTTAATAGCTCAATAATTGAATCGATTTTATCTGTGAAGTATTCGCTCTTCTTGAATACATCGTCTTCACTGACTTCAAATTCTTTCTTTTCTGGTTCAATGATCCATTTATCTTCCAATATCGAATAGACTCCCGTGGAGTGATGTGGTTCGTTATTGTCTTGAACGTAAGTTTCAACCTCATGATCTCTTATCATTATTTCATGATTTTTATTCCAATTGCTTTTCGCTTGAGATAAAAACTTCTTCACCAATTCTGAATCTTCATTCTCTGCTAAATAATCAATAACGATATGTAAATCTATATCTGATTTATCAGTCCAATTGTAATTCGCTATTGATCCAGTGAGGGTTATATCTAGGATTGGAGCCTTCAAATCGAGACTTTCATAAAAATCTTTTGCTATCTGCAATAACTTCTCTCTGATTTCTGGCTTGAGTTTCTTATCTTCATTCCAAATATTTTTGTTTAAATCGTCTTTTACGCGCGGTAAATCACTTTCATTCTCTTCTAATGGGCCT
>Ga0208162_1000621_pt1 | contig 19850 bp, 23 predicted proteins | sample CB_VirMetaG_4_FD_184539 | JGI IMG/M metagenome (GOLD analysis project Ga0208162, IMG submission 184539) | Freshwater to marine saline gradient viral communities from Chesapeake Bay - CB_1508_1M Viral MetaG (SPAdes) (version 4) | ecosystem: Environmental > Aquatic > Marine > Coastal | place: USA... | reverse complement strand
GGTCGTTCGTTCGCCCGATCTTTTTCTAGCCGCAGATTTGTAAGTAGGTTACAAGCCCAAAATCAACTGCAGCGCAATCGCTTATCGCTACAAGTGCATGGTTGTTGCACGTTCCTTACATGGCGCGTAAGCTGCACTTACATGCGCTTAAGGCGTGAATAGAGGCCCGCAAATCCCAAATAAGTTGGAACATTGGTCGGTAGAGCGGCTTAAGCCTTATGAGCTCAACGCCAGGACTCACAGCCCGGAGCAGGTGGCTCAGATCGCGGCGAGCATCCAGGAGTTCGGCTTCACCAACCCGATCCTGGTTGACGGCAAGGACGGCATCATCGCTGGCCACGGCCGGCTGATGGCGGCGAAGGATCTGGGGCTGAAGGAGGTGCCGGTGGTGGTGCTCGACCACCTGACACCGGATCAGAAACGGGCCTATGTGCTGGCGGACAACAAGCTGGCGCTGAACGCCGGCTGGGACGCTGACCTGCTGCAGCAGGAGATCATGGCTCTGAGCGCCGTTGAGTTCGACCTGGGCCTGCTGGGCTGGTCAGAAAATGAGCTGGCGGGGATGCTGGACCCGGAGGGGATCGACCGAGCCGAAGCGCCAGAAGAGTTCGCCGAGGTTGACGACGACATTGAGACTGACCACCGCTGCCCCTCGTGCGGTTACGAGTGGAGCGGCAAGAGCTGACTGGCGCTCTCGCCTGATTCCCTCTATACTGTATACAGCAACCAGGGAGCGTTCCCAATGCAAATCCGTCTCATCCCCCCTTTCAACCGTCGCAAGCCCCAGTGGTCTGTCGCCACCTTCGTCAAGGATCCGATCATGTGCTCCTGGAAGGAAGCCAAGCGCAAACGCTTCGCTGACGCCGACGAGGCACGCGCGTTTGCCGAGGCTCTCGCCGCTAAGAACGACGCGGAGATCATCGAAGTCGCCCCGGTCCGTTGAGACAGCAACTCATCGACATCCTCGCCCCTCTCCCCAGGGGCTTTTTTGTTGCCACATCGGGTGGCATCGACTCCTCCGCTCTTGTCGTCGCGGCGAAAGAAGCCGAAAAAGATCCGCGTGTCATCTCCTTTAGCTTCGACGACTTCGACTCAGATGACTTCCTGAGAGCACGGCGATTAGCCGAGCATTTTAACTGCCCGTTTGAAAGTGTTCGTATGCCGTCGGATCCCTCGCATATCCTTTCCTCAGTTCGGCAACTCATTCGTCAATATCGCCTCAGCAAGAAAGCCCGGATTGAATGCGCTTTCCCTTTTCTGTACTTGGCCCGAGCTATTGACGGGGAAACCCTAGTGACGGGCCTCTGTGCAGATGGGCATTTCGGCCTGTCTAAAAAAGCAATGATCCATTACAGGTATCCGCAAGCAAAATTCGATCAGTTTCGCAATGAATACTTCGCCAACCCTGACGCAGGCGGCAGGCAAGGCATACGGAAGATCTGCAACACCTACAACGTTCATCTCGTTAATCCCTACCTCCACTCAAGTGTTTTCGCCTTATTGCACGGGCAGTCCTGGGATGATCTAAACAAGCCGCGTCAAAAAGAGGCGATCCGTGCTGCCTTCCCTGAGCTTGACCCTTTGCAACTTCCAAGGCATACAAACCTGCAGTTAGGTGACTCGAAAATCGCGGAGCGTTTAGGCGAGACGGCGATGGCAGCTGTGCCTGACTCAAACTCCCCTGTCGGGGCATACAACAAGATCCGCAAGCAACGATGAAGCCCTCATACGTCGTCCCTTCAATGGCAGACATCGCCGCTCTGCCTTGGAACGGTTACACCGTTGCATCTACCTTCTCCGGTGGTGGAGGCTCTTGCCTCGGCTACCGAATGGCTGGCTATCGCGTTGCCTACGCACTTGAGTTTGTTGCCGAGGCGCAACGCTGCTACAAAGCGAATCATCCCAACAGTTACCTCGACGGCACCGATATACGAGAGCTAAAGCCCGAACAGCTCTTGCAACGCGCCGGGGTCGCAAAGGGTGCTCTCGACATCCTCGATGGTTCCCCGCCTTGTTCCGCGTTTTCTACTGCCGGTGCTCGTGAAAAAAACTGGGGCAAGGTCAAGTCCTATTCCGACCGCTCGCAACGCGTTGATGACCTGTTCTATGAGTTCGCCCGGATCCTCAAAGGCGTTCAGCCGAAAGTGTTTGTTGCCGAGAACGTAAGTGGATTGATCAAGGGAGCCGCTAAGGGCTACTTCAAGCGGATCTTGCAAGCTCTTCGTGATTGCGGTTACGACGTTTCTTGCCGTGTTCTCGACGCCCGATGGCTCGGGGTTCCGCAAATGCGAAAGCGAACCATTTTCGTTGGCGTCAGAAAAGATCTGCAGTTGCCGCCTGCACACCCCAGCCCTTTCCCCTACAGCTACAACATCGGTGATGCTCTAAATACTCCCCCCTCAGACACAACAGCCAAGTGGCTCGGGGAGGACACCGAAACATTTCGGTTCTGGTCGCAAACGAAAGCAGGCGACACGCTCGGGAATACTTGCAAGCGGCTTACCGGCAAAAACAGCTTTATTACGCATTGCAAGCAGTCGCCTTGTCTCCCCGCTAACACAATCACGCAAGGCACTCAGCAGCTCTACCACTGGACCGAGCCAAGAACCCTGACCCTCGGAGAGTTGCGCCGCATCGGAGGATTCCCTGATGACTTCATCCTTACCGGAAAGTTTTCGCAGCAGTGGGAGCGTATAGGCCGCGCAGTCCCACCGTTAATGATGGCACAGGTTGCTAAAACTATTGAACAGGAGATCTTGTCAAAGTTGTGATGAACATTCCCGCTAGTTGGACATTTGAAACCCCGGATGTTGCGACCGGATTCGATAACCACGTCCGCGAACAACTTCCCTGGTACGACTTGGCAACCAACGCGATCACTCACATCGCGCGGCATTACATCCCGAAAGGCGGGCTGGTCTACGACCTCGGCGCAGCGACGGGCAACATCGGCCGAGCGATCGCGCCGGTGCTCGAGGATCGCGACGCGAAGCTGATCGGGATCGAGCCGTCGGCCGAGATGGTGAAGCGTTACGACGCCCCCGGCGAAGTGATTTGCGCGAAAGCAGAGGAGGTTGACTACGAGGGCTTTGATCTCGCGGTCGTCTTCCTGACGCTGATGTTTGTTGAGCCGCGGAAGCGGATTCAGCTGATGAACCGGCTGCACTTCGCTTGCCGACCCGGCGGCGCGATCGTCGTGTTCGACAAGCTCGAGCCAGCTAGCGGCTATCTGAGCACAGTTTTCTACCGGCTAACGCTTGCGGGCAAACGTGCTGCTGGCGTTGGGGCTGAAGAGATCATCCAGAAGGAGCTGAGCCTCTCTGGCGTCCAGCGTCCGATCGCCGAGGGGCAGTTAGGCAAAGCCGGCTACTTGTGGTTCAAGTTCGGCGACTTTGCCGGCTGGCTGTTTGAGCGTCCTGTCGGCAAAGATCAGACGCCCTACACATGAACCTTCAGGCCTACGCCGCTCACCGCAAAGCAAAGGGCCTGCGCGGTACTAGTCATGTCGCTGTGCTGCAGGCCATCCAGACCGGCCGGCTCACTGACCCTGCTGTTCGTAAGATCAGCAACCGTTGGGTGATCGACCCAACCCTGGCCGATTTGCAATGGGTCTCCAACACTCAAAGCAAGATCACGCAGGACACGCCACGCGAGGTGGCTACGCAGAAGTTGATGACAGCCGGCCCGACCATGGCCGAGGCTCAGCGAGCCAAGGTCGTCTATCAGGCCGAAAAGGAGCGCCTAGAGGTCATGAAGCTCAAAGAGGAGCTTGTTTCCGCTGCTGAAGTGAAAGCCGCTGCATTCGCTGAAGCACGTCGCGCTCGTGATGCCCTAATGACCCTGCCTGATCGCTTAGCGGCTCAAGTAGCCGGCACCAGTGACATCAGGCAATGCCATGTGATCTTGACTGAGGAAATCAGGGTTATATGTCGCACAATCGCAGATCTGTCCGATGCCTGATGGTTTGAAGCTCTACGCCCCGGCCTACCGCAATGGCTGGGTGCCCCCAGATCCGATGACCGTTGCAGAATGGGCCGATCGTTATCGCGTGCTCAGCAGCAAGGGCTCAGCGGAACCTGGCCCATGGCGCACTGATCGCACTCCATACCTACGCCAGCCGATGGAATGCCTTAGCCCCAGCAGCCCCTACCGGCGTGTGGTGCTGATGTTTGGATCGCAGCTAGGCAAAACTGAAGCGTTGATCAACTGGCTCGGCGCGATTATCCATCTATGGCCGGCGCCTACCTTGCTGGTTCAGCCAACACTCGACATGGCCAAGCGCCTGAACCGGCAGCGCCTGGAGCCCCTGCTGCGAGAAACGCCGGTGCTGTCGGAGTTGGTGCCGCCAGCCAGGGCCCGCGATAGCGGCAACACCATGTTCCTAAAGGAGTTTCGCGGTGGCCTGTTTGCCCTCACCGGCGCCAACAGCGGCAGCGGCTTGCAGTCCATGCCGGCGGCCTACCTGCTGGCTGATGAGGTGTCTAGCTACCCCTTTGAGGCCGACGACAAAGGTGATCCGCTCGAGAACGCTGAGGCGCGCACATCAACCTTTCCGATGGGCAAAGTGCTGATCACCAGCACGCCCGGCACCCGCGGCATGTGTCGCATTACTCATGAGTTTGAGAACCGATCAGATCGCCGACAGCTAGCACTGAAGATGCCCTGCTGTGGTGCGCATGAGGTGCTGCGCTGGCGTGAGCACATGAAGTGGGATACACCTGATGGGGAGGTGTTTGCTCAGTGCCCTGCTTGCGGTGAGCGTGTCGCCGAACGCCATAAGACCACGATGCTCACTGGTGCGCAGTGGCAAGCAACGGCCAAGGGCGATGGCATCACCGCAGGCTTCCACTTGCCGGCTTGGTACGCCCCGGCCGGATGGACTAGCTGGGGGCAAATTCGCGATGAGTTCCTGCGAGCCAAAACTGATCCACTGCTCCTGAAGGGCTGGGTGAACAAACGTGCTGCTGAGGCCTGGGAGGATGAAGCTGTCGCTGCGATCAATGCCGATGGCTTGGTTGCCCGTGCGCAAGCTGATGGCTACAGCAGCGGGACCTGCCCTAAAGGCGTTGTGCTCCTGCTGATGGCAGTTGATGTGCAAGATACCTGGCTTGAAACGACCGTCTGGGGCTTTGGCCGCGGCGAAGAGATGTGGCGTATCTGGCACCAGAAGATCGAGGGCAGCCCTGCCTACGACGAAGTCTGGGATCAGATCGACAGCATCCGCAAGACGCAGTTTCCCCGGCAAGATGGCGGCACCCTTACTGTGCGCCATTGCGCTGTAGACACTGGCGGCCACTTCACGCAAGAGGCTTATGAGTTCTGCCGTTCACGTACAGCTGAAGGAGTGATCGGCATCAAGGGCAGCAGCAACAGGTCAGCGCCAGCTCTAGGCAAAGGGAGCAAAGTTGACGTGAACTGGAGAGGACGTGTCATCAAAGGCGGGTTGACGTTGTACCAAGTCGGAGGCGACACGCTGAAGCGCACGATTTATGCCCGCTTAAAAAAAGACGGCACTGGCCCTGGCTCGATTCACTTTGGCAATGACGTAACAGAGCAGTACCTGCAAGGTCTTACGTGCGAAAGACTGGTCCCCAAAACCGTTAAGGGCTTTCAGGTGCTGACGTGGGAGAAGCCCAGCGGAGCACGAAATGAGCCGCTTGACTTGTGCGTTTACTCACTGGCAAGCCTTGAGCTGGTCAAGCGTCGATATAACCGGGCCACCATGTGGGACCAGCTCGAGGCCGCTGCACAGCAACAGTCAAAAAAACCATCAGATAAGTCAACATCAAGGCGCCGTAGAGCAAAACAATCAGGGCCTGGATTTGTTGAAGGCTGGTGAAGCTAACCTAAGACCGAGGAGGTTTTGCCGTGACTGTTCCCGCTGAAATTACTGCCGGCAGCACCCTGCAGTGGATAGAGCCAGCTGCGACTGATCCAGCAGGTAATGCTGCTACATCAGCAGCATGGACGTTGACAATCAGTTTTCGCACCAATACTGCAGGTGAAGGCGCCACTGTTGCCGGCACTGCACGCTCTGATGGCGGTTGGGATGTAGCCCTTTCTGCTGCTGTCACTAGCGCATGGGATGCCGGCACTTGGTACTGGCAAAGAAAGATCACGTCAGGCGATGACGTGGTGATCACTGGCAGCGGCACCACTACGGTGCTCGAGTCGCTGGCCTATAGCGGCACACCAGCTGCATTCGATGGTCGCAGCCAGGCAGAACAGGACCTTGAAGCTGTACAGACCGCAATTCGCACAATCATTAGCGGTCGGTCTAAGCAATACAGCATTGGCAGCCGTTCATTTACGCAGCTAGATCTCGGTCAACTAATGGAACGTGAGTCGCAACTAAAAGCGATCGTTGCGCGTGAGCGTGCTGCTGAAAGAGCTGCTCAGGGCCTTGGTGATCCTAAAAACATGTTTGTGAGGTTTGGCTGATGGCACCCCAGAAGGCAGCATCTACGCCAGAACAGAAGGCCGTGAAGCCACGACAGCGCCGAGCGTATGAAGGTGCCATAGTCAACCGCCTTACTCATGGGTGGGTCACGAGCAGCACCAGCGCCGATACCGAGATTGACGGCAGCATCATTAAGCTGCGTGATCGTTCACGTCAGCTGCGTCGTGATTCGCCCTATGTCAGGCAGGCAATACGTGCGATCGGCGCCAATGTGATTGGCCGCGGCATCAGGATGCAGTCTCGCGTGATGATGCAGCGAGGTGGCAGGCTAAACGAAACAATCAACCGACGAATCGAAACAGCTTGGACAAGCTGGGGCCATTGCGATCGATGCCATGTAGCTGGAAAACTCAGCCTTTCTGAGATTTTGCGCTTAGCGGTTGAGTCGATGGCTGAATCCGGCGAGGTATTTATTCGCGTAATTGATGAGCCATTCGGTCGCAGCCGTGTGCCGCTTGCTCTAGAGATCATTGAGTCTGATTTCTGCGATGAAGGGAAGACCAGTGGCCCTGATGCCAACGGCAACGAGTGGCGCATGGGTGTTCGCGTTAACCGCTGGGGGCGGCCGATCAGTTACGCCTTTCGCGATCGGCACCCCGGCGATCTGACAAATGGGATTGGCTACAGCGTCACCGAGGTGCCAGCCGATCAGATCATTCATCTGTTCATCACCGATCGCCCTGGCCAAACTCGTGGCGTGCCCTGGGCCGCTAGTGCCGTAAAACGCCTGCATCATCTCTCTGGTTATGAAGAAGCAGAGGTGGTGCGGGCCCGTGCCAATAGCTCGCTGATGGGTTTCATTCAGTCGCCTGAAGGCGAACTGCATGGCGACGATGTAGAGGACGGTGATCAGGTCACACGGTTCGAACCAGGTGTCTTCAAATACTTGGCCCCTGGCGAAACCGTCAGCATCCCGCAATTGGATGCTCCAGACGGTCAGTTTGAGCCATTTCTGCGTGCCATGCTCCGCGGCGTGGCTGCAGCTATCGGCTGCAGTTTTGAAACCATCAGCCGCGATTTCAGTCAGAGCAACTACAGCAGCAGCAGGCTGAGCCTGCTGGAGGATCGCGAGCATTGGCGGATGCTGCAGGATTACGTTATCGAGCACTTGCTGCAACCTGTCTTTGATCGTTGGCTTGCTGCAGCTGTTGGAGTCGGACAGCTAAACCTGCCCGGCTATGAGGCCATGCCAGAGCGTTACGAGGCAGTGCGTTGGTATCCACGGGGCTGGGCCTGGGTTGACCCGAACAAAGAGGTTGAGGCCTATAGCAAGGCCGTCAGAGCCGGCTTCAAGACTCAAGCCGAAGTGGTGGCAGAAGGTGGCGGCGATATTGAAGACCTGCTAACCGCACGTGCTGCAGAAGTTGATCGGGCCGAGCAGCTGGGCCTGCAGTTCGACACTAACCCTGCAGACGATCAGTTGGCCGGCGCCACCAACGCGACGCCTGAGCAGCCACCTAATCAAGAGGAGACAGCAGCCTGATGGCCAACGTGAACGGTACCGACATCAACCTGATGCCGACTGAGGGCATGAGGGAAGAGGCTCAGCGTTATCGCGATTGGAAGTCTGATGGAGAGCAAGGCGGCACAGAGGTGGCAGCACGCAGGGCCAGCCAGATCCTTTCTGGCAATGAACTAAGCCCGGATACCGTTATCACGATGGCGGCATGGTTTGCCCGGCATGAGGTGGACAAGCAAGGCGAAGGCTTTACCCCCGGAGAAGATGGATACCCATCAGCTGGCCGAGTGGCATGGGCGGCATGGGGCGGCGATCCCGGTCAACGATGGAGCAACGCCAAATCATCATCAATTAAGGCCGCACAAGAACGAACTGCAGCAAATTACGAAGACGATTCTGAGTCAATAATTTCAGGTAAAGTTGCCGATAGCATGAAAGCAAGATCAAAGGAGCAGGAAGTGGAACTGCGCGAATTAAACCAACAGCCTCTATACCGCTCGGCAATAGTCGCAGAGGTTGCACGTGCCGCTGATGATCCTGATGTTGTTGAGTTCACCTTCAGCTCAGAGCAGCCGGTTGAGCGTTACTTTGGCTTAGAAGTGCTCAGCCACGAACCTGAAGCAATGAACATGCAGCGCCTGAACAGTGGCGCTGCGCCGTGGCTATGGAACCACAACCCCGAAGTTGTTTTAGGAGTGGTAGAGCGTGCATGGATGGGCGACGATCGCCGCGGACGTGTGCGCACGCGATGGAGCCCTAACACCAGAACCGAAGGCAGCGAAGAATATAAACGCCGGAAAGACTGGGAAAGCGGGACTATCAGGAATGTGTCGTTTATGTATTCAATCGACGAGCCTTTGGACACTTCCAGCCGTGAAGGCTTTGCGGTAGTGACTAAATTCACACCTATGGAAGTATCAGCTGTCAGCATCCCTGCAGACCACACCGTTGGCCAAGGCCGCAAGGCCGGCCATAACAGCAGCGCCGGTCCTCCGCGTGCTGCCGCGGCATCTGCCGCACCCTCGACCCCTAACGAAACAAACCCAATGGATCCCTCCACCATCGACATGGAGGCCGTGCGGGCTCAGGCTGCGGCCGATGAGCGCACGCGCGTCGCCACCATTACTTCTCTTTGCCGTGAGCACAAGGCCGACGATTTGGCGCAAAGCCTGATCGAATCTGGTGCCTCTGAATCTGATGCAATGCGCTCGGTCCTGTCCGAAATCGCTAAGCGTCCTGCTGCCCAGCCTGCTGCTCCTGCCACTCCTGCCCGTTCTGCTCAGCCAATCGCCTCTGGTGGTTCTGCTGACATCGGCTTGACTGAAAAGGAATCACGTAGTTTTAGCTTCGTGCGTGCTATTCGCGCACAGATGCTGCCCGGCGATCGCGCTGCACATGAGGCAGCTGCTTTCGAGCGTGAGGTAAGCGAAGCCACTGCGCAACGCATGGGCATCACCCCGCGTGGCATCCTGGCCCCTAACGACGTGCTGCAGCGTGACCTGACTGTTGGCGTTGCCTCCGGCGCTGGCGATCTGGTCTTCACCGATGCACGCCCAGGCAGCTTCATCGAGCTGCTACGCAACCAGCTGGCACTGGATTCTCTTGGAGTCACAATGCTGACCGGGCTCCAAGGCCCTGTTGCGATCCCCCGCCAGACCGGCCCAGCTGACACTTACTGGCTAGCTGAGGGAGGCGATGTAACAGAATCGCAGCCCAGCGTCGATCAAGTGGCTTTGGTCGCCAAAACTCTTGCTGCTGCCACCGTGTTCAGCCGTCGCCTGATGCTGCAGTCAAGCATCGATGTGGAGCAAATGGTCCGCAACGAGCTGGCCACTAAGATCGCCCTTGAGATCGACCGCGCTGCTCTATACGGCACCGGCTCCAGCAGTCAGCCCGAGGGCCTTAAGTTCGTCACCGGAATCAACACAGAGGACTTCAACGCTAACAATCCGACATACCCCGAGATTGTCAGCATGGAAAGCAAGATTGCTGCAGACAACGCAGACATCGGCTCTATGTCCTATCTGACCAACTCAACTATCTATGGTGGATTCAAGACCACAGAGAAGGCTAGCAACACCGCTCAGTTCATCCTTGAACCCGGCAACACTGTCAACGGCTACAACGTTGTTCGCTCGAATCAGGTCGAGACTGGCGACGTGTTCATGGGTGTCTGGGATCAGATGATCATGGGCATGTGGGGTGCATTAGACATCCGAGTCAATCCTTACTCTCTTGACAAGAGTGGAAGCGTGCGTGTGACTGCTATGCAGGACGTTGATGTGGCTGTTCGTCATCCTGAATCCTTCTGCCGCGGTAACAACACCTTGTGATCATGAGGCTCTTGATTCTGCGCCAAACCTCAATTTCTGGCCAGCCTGCAAGGGTTGGTGATTTGGTTGATGTCAGTGATCGTGATGCCAGGCTGCTAATCAACAGTGGCAAGGCTGAACCAACACCGATAGCACCTGCAGAGGTTGAGGCGACCGAGGATCTTGAGCCTATTCAACGCAAACCACGCAAACGTCGTATTAAGTCCAATGGCACTGCATGAGCTAACGCTGGACAAGCTCCAGCACTTCACACTTCTGGCCACCACCACCATCACCGCTGTCGGTGATCAAGCTGGTGTTGATTTGGCTGGGCATGAAGGAGATGTTCAGATCATCCTGTCCGGTACTGCTGCCGGTGCTGCTGCTGATCTGACCTTCCGCATTGAAGAGTCTGCTGACAACATCACCTATACCGCGGCCACTGGCGGTAGCTTCACTGCTATCGGCAATGCTGCTTACAAAGAGGTGATCACCCTCAACAGCAACGACCTCAAGCGTTACATCCGCCTTAGCTGCACAGCTGAGACTGGCACAGCCAGCTCTAATGTGACTTGCTTCGGTTTCGGCCTGAAGAAGTACGGCTGATGGCACTGACCGAGAACCTTGATGCGTTCTTGGCAGACTTTGGCGTCAGCGTTACAGCTGGCGCCGTTTCTGCATTGGGCATCCTTGATATGCCGATGGAAATGATCGCCGGTGATCAGGTGCTGAGCACTGATTACACACTGACGGCAAAGGCTGCAGACTTCAGCGATTTGCAATACGGCAGTGAAGTTAATGTCAATGGCGTGCCCTACACCGTGCGTGAAACGCGATTGATTGATGATGGCCAGTTCTGCCAGATCGGTTTGATGCGCAGCGTGGCAACTACTTTGCAGCAATCCAACACGGCAATCGATGGCGGTGATGTTGATGATGTCATCGACGACCTTCGCAATGCACAGCTTGACCCTGGCTTAGACGGTGGCAGCGCAGGCACTAGCTACGTTGAAGGTAACGTGATCGACGGCGGAGCAGCATGAGCAGCATTGCACGAATACAGCTGCGTCGCGATACAGCAGCGAACTGGACTTCAGAGAATCCAGTCCTGTTAGCTGGTGAGATGGGGATCGAGACCGACACCCGCAAATACAAAGTCGGAGACGGTACGCTTGCATGGAGCAGTCTCAGCTACTACATCGAAGGTGTTTTGGCTCGTGGCCAGGCCAGCAAAACAACAACAGGCACAATCACGATTGCCAGTGCTGGTGTTTACCAAAGCACTGGATTGACTGCTGTCTATGACACCAGCACCGGCTATCAGACTTCTCTAGGCACTAGCGATGCTTTTGCAATCAAAAATACAAGCGGCGCGACAAAGCTGTTTCAGGTGCAGGCCAGCATGGATGCCTACGCAGGGAACAACCACACGTTAGGAATCAAGCTCGCGAAAAATGGCGTAGGCATCGATCAGTCTGAATGTCGTGCGTTTTCCGGCTCATCGGGCCAAATTGCAAAACTGCTTTGCTTTTGGATGGTTGAACTTGATGCAAACGATGAAGTCGCAATGTACGTGTCAAACACAAGCGACACTACAACGATTCAGTTTCATCGCGGAAGGATCAGCGCCATAGAGGTGAAGGCATGACGACCAAGCGCGAGCAGGTCTTAACTGCTATCCGCACCGTGCTAAACGGAACTGCTGGAGTGGGAACACGTATCTATCGCAGCAGGGTTGAACCTTTGGCCCGGCAGGAAAGCCCAGCCATCGTGATTGAGCCGATCACTGATCAGGCGCAGCAGAACACAAGTCTGCCCAAATTGGACTGGAGCCTGACCGTGCGAATTGCCGTGATCGTTCGAGGCAACATCCCTGACCAGCTCGCTGATGCCACTGTCTCATCTATGCACACCAAGCTGATGACAGACCTGACGCTTGGCGGCATTGCCTATGACGTCCAACCAAGCCTGGTGAATTTTGAGCTTGTTGAAGCTGACCAGCCTGCCGGAGTGATTTCTTGTGACTACGTCGTGCGTTATCGCACGCAGGTGGCTGATTTGACTACTTAACGGTTTAGCTACGATGACTGCTAGAAGGGCCATGGCGCCCATTGCACATCTCAGTGGTAGCCACCCATGGCATCAGTCTTAACTCGCCGGCGCACGATCCTCGCCAAGATCGAAACTAGCTATGGCGTTGACCCAACTCCGACCGGATCATCAAACGCGATTCTCGTTCGCAATCTTGAGATACAGCCTTTGCTGTCAGAAACAGTCAGCCGCGAGCTTGTCAGGCCATATCTCGGGCAATCTGACCAGCTTTTAAGCCAAACCCGTGTAGAGGTGACGTTTGAGGTTGAGTTTGCCGGCTCCGGCACAGCTGGCACAGCGCCGGCCTATGGCCCAGTGCTGCGGAGCTGCGGCATGAGTGAGACCGAGGTGCTAAGTACAAGCGTTACCTATGCGCCAGAGTCAACAGGGTTTGAGAGCTGCACGATCTATTACCACCAAGACGGCATTCGTCACAAAGTCACTGGCTGCCGTGGGACTTTTGAAATTACTGGTGAGGTAGGGCAGATCCCTGTCATCAGTTTCACGATGACTGGCATCTACTCCAATCCAACTGATGTCTCGCTGCCAACTCCGACCTATGTGAATCAAGAGCAGCCGGTTCTGTTTAAGGAGGGCAATACTACGAACTTCAGCGCGTTTGGATATGCAGGCTGCCTGATGAGCTATAACTTCAGCCTCGCAAATAACGTTATTTACCGCGAGCTAGTTGGCTGCACGAAAGAGATCCTGATAACTGATCGCGCACCTAGCGGCACTGTGATAATCGAGGCTCCGACTATCGCCGCCAAGGATTTCTTTGCTGAGGCCACTGGCTCCAACACTGGCAGCATCACATTTCAGCATGGCCAGACTGCAGGAAACATCATCACGACGACCACGGCTCAGTCAGACCTGGGCAACTTGACTTACAGCGATAGTGACGGGATCCAGATGCTGAACATGCCTTTCATTGCCATTCCGACTAACGCAGGCAATGATGAAATGAGTTTGGTTTACACCTAATCGCGTGGCGTTCGTCCTTAACCAGTCGCAAAGCTACAGCTGGCCAGTAAGCATCAGGCTGCCGGCTGATGGTGGGAAGCGTGAGAAGTCTAGTTTTGACGCAGTTTTCAAGCGGCTGCCACAGACTAGGATCAATGAGATTCAGCAGCTGGTGCAGCAACGTGTGAAAGCTGCTGAGCAGGGCGACGATCTGGACAATGGTGTGACGGATCAGAGCATCGCTGATGAGATCTTGGTGGGCTGGTCTGGCATCGTCGATGGCGATGGTGATGAGGTGCCCTACAGCGAGACCGTAAAGGCGCAGCTGTTAGACGTGCCGATGCTGGCCGGCGCCCTGATTGAGGCGTACTTCGCCTCTCTGGTGGAGCTGAAGAGAAAAAACTAATCTGCGCTGCCGACCACTGGGCAGGCGGCGCCGTCATTGATGAAACCATTGCTGATGCTGCAGCCTTCGGGCTCGAGCTGCCTGCTGTTGAGCGTGACGAGGATTGCTTGATTTGGCCGGAGACGTGGCCCGCTGTTGACCTGTTCCTAAAGGTTCAAACACAATGGCGTGGCGGTGCCTCAGGCATCATCGGCTTGGACTACACCGCCGTACGCTGGGTGATGCAGCTGTATGGGTCAGAGGATGACCGGGAGCTGCTGGAGGATCTGCAGGTGATTGAAGCTAGAGTCATAGAAAGAGTGAACGACCGGAAGGATTAGGCATGGCGCTGGACATGACCACCGCTCTGACCATCCGCGCCAAGGTTGATGGTCAGTCGCAAATCACCGGCCTACAAGGCAAGTTGCAGCAACTTGGCACCACTGCAGACAAGACAGGCGGCAAGTTCGCTAAGTTCAATGGCCTTGTACGTGGTCTGGGCGGTGCTATCGCTGCTGTTGGGCTGACTCGGATTTTGGGCAATGCAGCCGAGGTGGCAGCGGGCTTCGAGAAAGAGACTTTATTGCTGAAACAAGGGCTTGAAAATATCGGAGCCGGCACTAATGAGCTAGAGAGATTGCAGGGTGTCGCTGATCAACTCGGCAAAGCAACTCTCTTTAACGAAGAAGATTTCAGGCAAGGGTTTGGACTCCTTACTTCGTTTGGCAACATCGCAACTGAAAATTACGAACGTGTGGCAATAGCTGCTGCAAATGTGGCTCAGGTAAGCGGCACAGATGTGAGCAGTTCATTTATGCAGCTAGCCAAAGCATTAAACGATCCAGTCAAGGGATTATCTGCGTTGAGCCGCAGTGGGATCCAGTTCACAGAGTCTCAAAAAGAAGTAATCAAATCTCTTGTTGAGACTGGCAACACTTCCAAGGCTCAAGAGATGATCCTTAAAGAACTTGATGCACAATACGGCAATACAGCTGTTGCTGCTGCTGGTGGTGCGGCTGGCGTGCAAGACTCGTTTGGGGAAGCACTTTACGATCTAAATGTTGCCATTGGCGGTGTCGTCAACCAAGTGCTGCCACCATTTTTGTCTGCCTTGACTGAAGTCATAAACGCGTTTACTTCATTGCCGCAACCTATCCAAACTGCGATTGTCGCCATCGGCGGGATTGCTGTATTGGCCACTTTGCTGGCCCCTGTGCTCACAACCATCGGCGGCCTGATTGGCCTTCTGAAGGGCCTCGCAGCCTTGAAGATCGGCGCGACTATCGCAGGCTGGGCCGGCGCTATCGGCCCATTGCTTGCAGGATTGAAAGCGTTAGGTGCTTTGATCGCTGCAGTCTTCACCGGCCCAGTTGGCTGGATTGTCTTGCTGGTGGCTGCCGGCGTCGCAATTTACACCTTCCGAGATCAGATTGGCAATGCTCTGAAGACAATAGGCAGCCTTTTCAAAAGCGCGTTTGATGGCATCAGCAGGCTGTTGCAGTTAGCCGCAAAGGCCTATTTTGACTTCTATGTCAAACCTGTTCTTGACCTTGCGAAAGGTGCATATGACGGGATTTTGAGGATATTTTCACGAATTGGCCAGGCAGTACAAGGGCCATTTATTGCAGCGGCCAACGTCATCAAGTCTGTGTTCCGCAATATATTGAGCTTTCTTGTTTCTGGCCTGAATTTCTGGATCAGCCGCGTCAATTTCGCTATTGGAATTGCGAACAGGCTGCCAGCTGTAAACATCCCCAATGTGCCGACGGTCTCAGTGCCGCAATTCGCCAAAGGCGGTGTTGTCGGGGGCCCGACGCTGGCAATGGTTGGCGAAGGTGGTGAACGCGAATACATTGTCCCCGAAAGCAAGATGGCTAGAGCTTCAGCCAACTACCTTGCAGGAATGAGAGGCGGTTCTGTGATCCCTGCCTTTGCTGAAGGTGGCGTCGTGGGCCCTAGTGGAGGCGGTGGCGCTGCAAACACAACTGTTCAGATCACCACTGGGCCGGTGCTGCAGCAGGATGGGCAGCGTTATGTGACGGTTGGAGACCTCGAGCGAGCACTGCAAGACTTCGGTGAACAGTTGTTTCGCAACAGTCGCAGCTATGGCGGCAGGCGTTATCAGGGTGCTTACTGATGGGAAGAGCGCAAAGCCAATATCTGCGGATCTTTGACAGCAGTACAACCTACGCTCGTTGGCAGACCTATTACGTCAACCAGACCGTCACATTGGACGGGGCGAGCTGGGAATATGCACCGTTTAGCGCAAGTGGAATTGTGGAATCAGGTGCTAGAGGCGGTAAGTCTGTCTCGATCTCAGTGCCGGCGACCAATACCGTTGTCAATGCTTTCAACCTGGCGCTGACCTTTGGACGATTTTGCGAGCTGAAGATTTATGAGTTTGATAACAGGCTCGACCAGACGGCTCCACAGGCAGGTCAAGTCCTAATTGCTGCCTATACCGCTGAGGTTGTCAATGTTTCCGGCACCTTCACCAGACTGAATGTAGAGCTGGGCTCTAGCTTGTCTCCTGTAGGAGCACAAGTTCCGCCGCGTAAGTTCACCAGCTACCTGATCGGCGCACCGCTAAGGATATGACCCTAAACATTTCGGACCCTCTTTCATTGCTGCCGTATCAAAGCGGTCTAGCTGATCCGGTGCTGATTGAGGCTGCTGCGCAGTCAGCTAATGACCTGACAGCCCAGCAGCAGGCCTACAAAATTGGCGATCCTGTCCCTATCGTTTTTTGCAGGCGGGTCAGCAACAACGGCGGAGTTCTGGTCAGCCCTGGCGCTACTGAGGCACGCTATGAGAACGATGGAGTCACCAATGCACTGACCGTCAGCCTTCACTTAGTGCTCAGTGAGGGCGAGCTGCCAACAATCCCGATCAAAGACGTGTTTGTTGGCCCATGCCGCCAAGGGACATGGGATCAGAACTATGACCGCAGATCCGGCACGTGGTTCCCTGGCAACTTCGTCACCACCGTGTCAGGTAAGCAGCCATGGTCTTGCCCCTACTACTGCGGCACCTCAGGACGTTACGAGGACATGACGACCCTGAGCTATGTGAACACTTTCGTTGACGGCAGCCAGCGATGGAACCAGCAGGTTCACGCTTTTGTGCGTGAAGGCATTCAGATCACTCGTATCATCGACAGCACGCTGGGCCCGAGCAACAACGTCATCGATCTGGCGATTTACCTGATGAACAAATCAGGACGGGTGCCAAGCACGCTGATCGACACTACGGAGATGTTGACCGCGGCCACTTTCTGCGATGTAAATGGACTGTTGTACAACGGTGTTTTTAAGGAAAGCCAGAACCTAGACAGCTGGCTAGAAAACACAAGCAATGACTTCCTGCTGCGACTTGTCGAGACTGATGGCAAGTTTGGATTCAAACCTCGGCTGCCGGTAAACACCGACCAAACCATCAAGACGACTGCGATTTCGTGGGTCTTTACGTTTACAGAAGACCATCTGCTTCCTGATGGCTTTGAGATCCAATACATCGCTCTTGAGGACCGTCTGCCTGTGTGTCTTCAGATGATGTGGCGGCAGCAGCCTGATGCTGATATTGGCTTTGCCCGCACCACTGAGATCAGATTCACAGGCGAAGCACTTGCCGGACCGTTCGAGCAATACGACTTAAGTCAGTTCTGCACCAGTGAATCACACGCTGTTAAGGTCGGTGCTTATCGCCTGGCGAGGCGCAAATATGTAACGCATACGCTGAGGTTGACAGTACGACCAAGCAGCTATAACAGCACGCTGACACTAGGTGATGTGGTTCGTGTGAGATTGCGTCGTGAGACGGCGACCACGGCACTGGACTATCACGACTATCTCTATGAGGTCGAAAGGATAGAAAAAACTGCGAGTGGAGCTTGCGTTTTTGACCTTACTCATTTACCTATTGATGGCCAAGGTAGAAGTCGGGTGGCACTTGAAGTGGCATCAGCAACTGCCCCAAATGTGAACATATCAGCTGGTCGCAGTGATTACAGCTGTGACGATAATTCAGCTTCAGATAACACTGCGCTTGGCATTGACGGGATTGATTACCCCCCAAGCGGTGGCAATTTTGATCCACCCCTTTTTGATTCGACTGCTGTTGGCATTGATGTGCCTATAGACGACACATGGGAGACTGGTGGTGACCCACCTATAGGCCCTGACGTGGAGCCGCCTGATGATGAAGCTAGTGGTGGACCAGCCCCAAATGGTGGATGGGACAATCCATCAGACCCCTTAGAGACGCCACTTGCTTCAGGCATAATCACTGGCGCAACTGGGCCCAGTGCAATCCCACAGCCTAGTGATGTGCTTTCTGTCTCTGAGGCTAATCTTGGATGCCCTGGGCAGGTCTGTTGGTATAAAATCAATAAAACCACTCTTGTCGAGACTCTAATATCCTGCCAAAACGAACCCATTGGAGGTGCATGGGATCTATTAATTACAACAAGCGACATCGACTTCTTTATCAAAGCCGTTGGACGCTGCGGAGACCCATCTACAGCAAGTGGCTTTGGAGTGCCTAGAACTGTTGGCGTAGTGGGACCTGTTGAGGAGCTTGAATGCTTTACATCTGTGACTGTCAATTATGACGAGCTAGGAGTCACCGTACTCGGAGGGTGCCAGCCTTATCCTCTTGATGGCACCTCAACCACCAAGAGCAGAAGCCTGGTGTCGCCTGTGTCGTTGTACAAGTTTTATACAGACGTGAGCTTTACAGTTATTGCGCCAGGCTGCGGGGGGCCTCCTTTCCCAACCTATGCCCAAGTCACTGGCTGTGATTGGATCACTTTTGGCGGCACATTCTCTTCAGCCACTACAACAGTACCAAATGGGACGTCAGACACTCTTGCGTTTGCGTTTGTGATATCTAAAACAAGCGGCATTTTGCTAAAGGGGCAAAAGGTCGCCTTCCTCATTGACAGTGGCGTTACCGGAGCCGTAGGTGCTGCGACTGATCAATTTGTGATCAATAGCGTCACCTACAACAACACAGTCAGCTGCATATAAATCATGGCAACCTTCCCAGCACTAAACCCAGCGACGAGAACTTACATTCCAGGCACCAGTGCTAGCACCCAGTTCGCTGTGCTCGATGGCTTTGAGACTAGCGTTCGCCATAGCAATGCCTCAGTCGGTCAAATCTTACGGATGACATTCACTAGGCTCAGCCCTGCCGATACGTTCAACCTCGTTAGCCATTATTCCTTGCATGGCACGTTTGAGCCATTTGACTTGAGCGTGACTACGCTTGTCGCAACTAACCTTACCTTCCCATCAGGTTATCTTTGGCGCTATCTATCTGCGCCAGTGATCAATCAGTCTTGTGAAATCACTGATGCTACGGTGGAGCTGCAGCTGCTGCCGCCATACTTAATATGACTGCTTACCCTGAGCTGCTGCCATCCGGCTTTGAATACGATTTAGGTGGCCTCAATGTTAGCTCAGAAGACACTTTAATTGGCGCTCCTGTGCTTTTTAGGCACAGCTTGAGGCAAAGCAATTATCGCCTCACGTTGACCTACACCAACCTTGTGGAATCACAAGCTACGTTGATTCGCGATCATTACGTTGATTCGGCTGGCAGCAATATCTCTTTCACGCTGCCGAGTGTAATTTGGGGCAGCACTGATGTAGTGCCTGCCGATGCGCTTTACCGATACGCTTCTAAGCCAGAAGAAGTACAGCGAGGCGTCTACACAGACATCACTGTTGAGATCGTGGCTTTGATCGGCAATTTCTTGGTTTACAAGCTGATCGGGGAGCCGGCCACTCTTGGTGCTGAAGCTGCGTTCACTTCTTATGCCATGACTGGCACTGCACCGTTTATCCTCGATGGAGATGCTGCTGATCCAGCAACTGCGGCAACCCTTATTCTGAAATCTGGAGGGGCTGAATCATGACGGCAACGACTATTCGCGTGCAGATGGCACAGCGCAGCGATACTGCTGCAAACTGGACATCAGCCAATCCTATTTTGCTGTCTGGTGAGCTTGGCCACGAATCTGACACAGACAAGCTGAAGATCGGTGATGGTACTTCAAATTGGAATGCCCTGACCTATTTGCCGATTGATGGCACATGGACAGGCTCCACCATTGCCGTGGCGTATGGAGGAACTGGCCAAACCACCTACACAGACGGCCAGCTGCTGATCGGCAAC
>Ga0208162_1000620_pt1 | contig 19859 bp, 17 predicted proteins | sample CB_VirMetaG_4_FD_184539 | JGI IMG/M metagenome (GOLD analysis project Ga0208162, IMG submission 184539) | Freshwater to marine saline gradient viral communities from Chesapeake Bay - CB_1508_1M Viral MetaG (SPAdes) (version 4) | ecosystem: Environmental > Aquatic > Marine > Coastal | place: USA... | reverse complement strand
TCAGGATTCGCCATCCTTGCGCCCCTTGGTGGGTGTCGACTTCTTGGGCTCCTTCTCCTCGTCGTGCCCGTTCTCGGAGATGATGCTCCGGAGGTTGGCCCCGATCATGGTCACCAGGAGGGTGAGGAGCGCAGACGCCACGCTCACCTGGTCCTCGGGAATCGAGCCCGTGGCGAGCATCAAGATGAACCCGCCGATGAGGATCAGGAGATAGAGCGGTCCCGCCACGGCGATGTGGGCTCGAGCCTTCTCGCCCGCCGACATCCCGAGGCGGATCTTGGCGATCTGCGCGTCGAGCTCCTGCTTCCGTCGACGCTCCTCCGCCTTCACGCGGGCGAGTTCGGTCTGGGCCTCCGCCTTCCGCGCCTCCGCCTCCGCCTGGGCCATGACCTTCTTCATCCGCACTGCGGTGTTCAGGTCTTTCACGACGTGCTTCACGACCGGACGATCGCTAGCAGGCTGCTCGTCCGGATCTTCGAGGTCGTCCAGGTGGTCCGTGTTCGTCACGCGAAGGTTCCTCCGTCTAGATCAGCTGGCGCGAAGTTGGGCGGGAGCAGTGCCTGGACGACGCACCGGGACATCCGGATGTCGTAGTCCGCAGTCGGGCGCACGAACGTGAGTCGGAACGCGATGAGCCGGGCGTAGACCTCGCCGGGTCGGAACTTCCGGTATGTCTCCGTCGTGAAGGACGAGGCACTGGTCCAGCGCCACTCGATCTGGATCTCGGCGTCGTCCCCGTCGAGTTCGTCCATCGGCCCCTCGAGGGACCACCTCCGGATGTACTCGTCGTCGAGAGCGTACTCCAGGTCCGCCAACGTCTCGGGCCGGACTTGGATCGCCTCGGCCACGCAGTTGACGAGAACTCGCTGGGCGCTTCCAAGGTTGATTCCGGTGGGGACGTACTGAGCGGAAAGGGCGGTCGACGAGGACTTGAAGTGGAGCTCCCCGGAGACAATCTCCATCTCCGTCGAGACCACGCCCTTCGTGTTGTAGTTGTTCTCCGTCGCCTGGGAGTCAGTGTAGTCGAGGTCCGCGAGCTGCTCCGAGCCCGTCACGACCGTCGCCTGGCCGTAATGCCCACCTGTAGTCCTCGAGCGGCAGAAGACCCGCATCTCGGTGCGACCCGTAGGCGTTGATGCCTGGCCGACCAGGGTCGAATCCGACGCGGTGTTGGACACGTCGGGGTCGATGATGAAGGCCGGGGAGCCCAGCTTCCATCCTCCGATGCGGCCCTCGACCACTTCGACCGTCCGGACGGATCGCACGCGCTCCAGCTCATAGAGCTGCTGCCAGCCTCGAGTCACCGTCGAGACGACCGGGGCGGGGAGGACGAAGGGGTTCGGAACCTTCCGCAGCGTGATCGCCTTCCTCGGTGAGGCCGAGAGCGACATGGCCGAACCACGCGACCCCACGGGCTGCACGATGATGTGGTATCGCTTGCCCCTCTCCAGGGTCGGGTGGTCGAACTCGTACTCCCCGGTCTTCGACTGGATGTTCGCCAGGAACGTCGGGGCCTTCGTCGCCCCGGCCGTGAGCGCCGTCAGGGAGGCGTCCTTGAAGTACAAGTTCACCGAACGGGGCGTCCGGATACCACGAGGCCAGGACCACCGCACGCGGATCCTGGGGATGAAGTTCCCCATCTCATCCGTCACGTCTTCCTCACTGAGGTCGATCGAGAACTGGGTGTTCGGAAGAGCTCCCGCCGTCGAGATTCCGACCCCTCCCTGGGATGCCGCGAGCGCCTCCGACTGAGGCGAGGGGAAGTCCGACACGGTCTCGAGGCCCGTCGTCCCGAACTCGGTGTCGTTGTAGATGGCCGCGTTGTACTCGTCGGCCTCGATCGTCCGGTGAAGGGTGGAGGGATCGAGCGAGATCCGCTGGATCACGAAGTCCTCCGAGGTCTTGGAGGACTGCCCGAACGAGAAGAGGTCGCCCTCGTGGACGACGAACTTGCCGGGGAGACTGATCTTCAGCGCCGTCCCCGCCGCCTTCACGGTCGACCCTGATCCAGGAACCTCAGACGCATCGACCGCCACCACCTCGGAGTTGTCGGAGTTGTTCAGAAGGTCGGGCGAGAAGCTTGAGCGCAGCAGCACCTCGTAGTCCTTCCCCGCCTCGAGCGTCACGTCTCGGTCCAGGATGATGCTGCCACCCTCCGCGAAGTCCGGGATCGTCCCGCCCGTGGCGAACTGAGCCCCCGCCGCGTTCACGGCCTTGTGGAAGTAGTTCGAGACCGAGTTGCCCGTGTCGCTATCGCCGTGGAGGCGAAGACCCCAGAGCACCACCTCAGTATCTCCACCCGACCCTGATCCGCCCGAGTCCGTGAAGATCCCGAGGTAGATGTTCGTGAGGTCGCCCGAGGTCGGGGTGTAGGCCATCGACACGGAGAACTCGACCCAGTCGGAGTCCGTGGTTGTCGAGGTGTGATAGACCGCCGCTACGGCAGCGGAGTTCGAGTTGACGGTGCCCGAGCCCTCTGTCTTGAAGGACGACGAGACCGCCCAGCTGCCACCACCCGACGAGGTCGTGAGGATCTGTCGGACTCCGTCCCCGTTGAGCTTGTTGTCCCCGTCGACAGACCCGGAGGTTCGGAGGTCGACGTAGAGAGAGGTGTTGCTGGCGCCGTTCCCGGACCCGACCCTCGCGTATCCCGACACCGTGATCGTCTCCCCGTTCCAGGAGGACACCCCGGTCCCCGTCTGGAGGGCGTGGGCCTGGACCAGGTTCGGAGGTGTGGTGCCGAAGGCGATGGCGCCAGGCTTGAACAGGCGCACGGTGTGGCCGTAGGCGCCCGTCGTGCTCTCGTAGAACGGGTCCGCCACCGTCGAGTTCTCGATCACGACCGAGCTCGTCCCGTCGTTGTACCGCGTCCAGTTGGACTTCGTGCAGTCGAGCGGATCGCCGAACTCGAGGAAGTTCACACCCTTGCCGCCATCCGCGACGGAGCGGAAGACGCCGACATCGTGCGCTCCTCGGTTCATGTAGAGCCGCGCCTGGAGGTACTCCCCGACAGCGCCGCCGACTGCGGAGTTGTCGTACACGATTCCGATGCGATACCACCCCGACCCGATGCTCGTCACGGACGCCGTGATGCCCGTGGACGCCGCGCTCGCCACGGGCGCACCCGAGGTCCAGGTGAAGAGGGCCGTCCGCGAGTCGTTGACCAGCGTTCCTTCCGCATCGACGAAGCGGAACACGTTGAGCATGAGATACTTCGCGCTGCCCTTCGTGTTCTCCTTGACGTACACGGAGAACGAGCACTCGTAGTCCGTCGCGTCGATCTGGGCCAGGGGGCCGAAGGTCGAGCTCGGGGGATAGAGCTGCGGCCCAGTCGCCACGAGCTGCGAAGCCCAGAGCGGCAGATTCGAGGCGCTCGCATCCGATCCCGACTCGGCGTTGGTCGTGGCGCTGCCCGAGTTGTCCGCGTTGACCGGGAGGCTCCGCATCAACGTGGCGCCATAGCTCAGGGAGACAGGCGTCCCTGCGGAGCTGTTCTGGGAGAGGATGGCGCCCGCCGACAAGGCGTTCGGACCTCCCTGCTTATCCCAGGAGGAGTAGAGGTCGCCGCCCTCGGGGTATGAGTTCAGCGTCGTCTGATCTGCGCGGACACGCCCGGAGAACCCGTACTGGGGCACGTCGTGGGAGACCAGGATCCGGTCCCCAGGGAGCAGGTTCACTGCATCCGGACCCACGTCGAACTTGACGTGGCGTCTCGTGAGGAAGTATCGGTTCAGACGATAGGTCGCGTCCCTCACGGCCTGAGACCGCCGCACGACTCCACGGAACTCGGCCCTCTCCTTGCGGAAGGCGTCCCCCGTCGTCGGGTCCTGGATCGAGGAGTGATCGACCGAGATCGTCCTCTTCTCGTAGTTCGACGCCTCGTCGAGGATGTCCCCCTCGACGGAGTTGGGGCGCTGTTTCGGACCCGTGTAGGACAACTCGAGCGTCCCGTCGATGATGTTGCCCTGGCCGAACACGCCGACCACGGGTTTGATCCGATCGACCGAGGCGATGATCTTCCGGCCAGCCTTGATCGGCATCGCTCGCCCTGCCGTGAAGACCTGGAGGACCGCTTCCCAGCCTCCCTGGTCGACCTGGTCGAAGACACCGTCGAACATACAGCGGGCCTCGTAGCCGCTCGTCGTCGCAAGGACGCCGTCCGTGATGCCTAGGTCGTCGGCGAAGAGCTCGTTCCCCTGGGAGATGCCTGCGGGCCAGACCGGATCGCCTTCCGCGTCGAGACGGTTCCAGCGCAGCTTGACCACCGCGTACTGGGTGAACCCGTGGAAGCCCGAGGTGTCCTCCTCGAAGTCGATCGAATAGACCCCGAGCTGGTTCGAGGCGTTGTTCTTGCCGCCCTCCACGTCGTCCTTCGTGACCCAGCCCGCGCTCAATCCGTTGTCCGCCACGGAGATGATCGAGGCGAAGGATTGGGATTCGCCCTCGGAGTTCGGGAGCCTCCAGGACTGCGGGATGCTGGTCGTCGTCTCGCTGCCCGAGGCCGTGATGCCGACGTATACGCGGACGAGCTGCTCGAGCGAATGGACGGCGTCCCCCTCCGCACGAATGCCGAAGATAGGGACATCCCCGAATGCATCAGGGACGCCCTCGTCGCAGAACCGCGCCCAGGACAGGAACGAAGGCCAGTCGATCGCGTCTGGCGTGAGCTCCGATCCGAGCCCATATCGCTCCGAGGTAAGGAGGTCGGCCGCGATCCAGGCCGGGTTCCGCGTCCAGGCTTCCACCAGGGAAGGGTTCCCGCTCGCGTCGACCGCGCCGTCCCAGGTGTTCACCAGCTTGCCCTTGACCAGGAACGTGATCGCGGGCTGCTGGTTGTTTACCTGCTCGTCCGCCTCGACGTTGACCGAGGCCACGGCGGTGGCCGGGTATCGGAAGGGCTGGGACGAGAACCCCGTGATGGTCGAGATGGTCGCCCTGTTGTTCGACTGGTTGGTGGAGACTTGTTCCGAGACGAAGACCTGCACCTTGTAGAAGGACTTCACCGGGGTCCCGCCGAAGGGTTCCCAGATAGGGGCTCCGCTCGTCTGGTGCGCGGCGGTGCTGGTGAGCTCCATCGACCCGAACGCGATCCCGGGAGTGTTCGGGGAGGGGTTGTTGATGTAGTCCCGATAGAGGTTTCGGCCCGTCCCGCTGTTCGTCTCCACCTCGTCCATCGTGATGAGGGACAGGGTGTTCGGGTCGTCCTCGAGTACGTCCCGGATGCCGTTGATCTTGTGCCCGAAGATGTCGTTCCCGAGGAACTCGTTCCCGATGAGGTTGATCGTGCCCTCGTCGAGGAGTCCGTCGTACAAGTACCACTCGCAGTGGTTGCACTTCGACTCCCTCTGCTTGTCGCCCGTGTCGAGGTCGTGGATCCCGATGGCGTGACGATTCGTCGGCCAGTCCGGGAAGCACGTCTGCAACGTCATGCCACTGGACGACGTGGTCGTGAAGTGAAAGACCTCCTCGAACTGCATCGTGTAGGAGACGATCCCGTTCATGTAGACGCGACACTGCGGACCACCGACAGCTGCCCCGTCATATCGGAACGTGATGTGGGACCACCGTCCCTCGGGACTCCCGGTCGTGGGTTGGAAGTCGTCGACCCGTCCGATGAAGGCGAACAGTCGCCCGTAGCGGTCCGCACTCGTCGAGAAGTTCTTGAACTCCAGAACGGCGAAGACGGCGTCGGATCCGAACCCCTTCAGGTTGCCCTCATCGCGGCGGATCGAGGCCGTCATGAACCTCTCGCTGCTCGACAGCGCGCCCGGATTCGGACCTCGGAAGTACGATCCCCCCAGTGTTCCGGCCAAGTCGATCGCGGCACTCGACCCGGCGTCCATCATGAAGAGGAACTTGTTCACACCATCCGTTCCCACCATGTCCTGAGGGTGGAACCAGGCTCCCATCGTCCACTGCTGCGTGTACGACCCTGGGCTGGACGGACGGCGATTCGTGTTCCCCGCCGAACTCAGGTTCCGGAGGTAGCGCGAGGCGTCCGAGTCACCCTGGAAGTACCCGTTCGATGCAGTCGGCGTGGTGAAGGTGGACGGATCGCAGAACTCGAAGGGGATGTCGACGATCTGGGTCGTCGTCTGTCCCGAGGTCACCTTGTAGGCGGGCATGAGGACCCAGTCCCCAGTGCCGACACCACCCGAGTCCGTGCGTCGGTACTGGATCCGGATCGTCTTGGTCCGATCCTCGAACCCGCCCGACGTGTTCTGGGAGTAGAGGCCACGCTCGAACACGACCTGGACCACCGCCGAGTCCGATTCCACCGCGATGTTCTGGTCGACGTACTCCTCGTCCAATGCATTCGAGAGGAGGCTGGCGGATCCGTTGACGTATGTCCCGGGCGGGAACGTCGAGTCGTCGATCGTCCCCGTCTGTCCATTCGGCGGCGTCGTGTCGACGTTGTAGGCGACCGAGGTCTGGTCGAAGTTGATATATCCCTGGGACCCGTCGAATGCCTCTTGGTTGAGGGTGCCCGTGCGCCAGTTGATCTGGCACAAGAAGTTCGTCCCTGGGATCCCGTTGATCTGGAGGCCCGTTCCAGTCACCCCCGCCGAGAGGCTCGAGGACCCCGTGAGCTCGTCCTGGTCGGCCTTGCTCTCGACCTTCCCCTCGTAGATCCCGAGCCCATAGATCGGCCCCTCGGAGATCGCCATGAGGACAAACATGTCCTCCCTCACCGACAGCGATAGCACCTGGGCGACCGAGTTCGAGACGATCGTCTGGTTGATGATCGGAGGGGCGACCCTCATCCGCCCGTACACAATCGGGACCGGGTCACCCTCCGCCCGGAAGGAGTTCGAGAACCCGAAGTATCCGTATGCCGAGGACCCATCTGGGTTCGGCTCGGGGGCCGTCGTCGGGATCTCCGGCATCATCGACACCGCCACGACCGCCGACACGACCGCGAGGGCCACGAGGAAGATCGTGGTGGGCTCGGCCACGCCGCCCACGAAGTGGACGATGTCGCCAGCCTCCAGCTCCCGATCCCAGTCCTCGACCCTGGTGCCCCCCAGGAACACCAGGGTCTCCCCAGGGCCGTCTCCCCAGCCTTCTGGGAGGACTTCGCGGACCCTCGAGCCCTCGGCCACGGACACCCTCTGGACCTCCCTGGTGAACGGAGAGAGGGCGTCTGGGGTCGATATGAGGGTGATCTCGATCATGGGCGGCACCTATAGATCCCGAGAACCTGGGGGCGAGCTCGCAGGATAGTCTCCAGGGGATGCGCGACCACGCCCACTCGAGGCTGCGCCGTCAAGAAGAGGCCGGGCTCGGCCACCACCCACATACCCCGCCCAGCTCGAGCCGTCCTGGGGGCCGTCAGGACCATGTCCCCAGGCTCCGATGCCCTCCTGAGGTCCTTCCCCAGGGGCTCCAGCTGCGCCGCCTGGGCCACCAGGTAGTCCTCGAACTCACCGAGCTGGCCCGAGGAGTTGGGGACACGGAACGGCGAGGTGACTGGAGGCGTCATCCCGAGGCGCGTCAGGACCTCCTCGGCGAGGGTCGAGCAGTCGAGCCCTCGAGGGAGCCGCCCGTGGAGGAGGTAGGGCACCCCCAGGAGGTCGAGGTACATCAGATCCCTCCGCCCGTGGTCGGCGTCGGGATGCCAGGGAAGCCGCCGAATCTGTCGGGGTGGATCGGGGTAAGACCCGCCGCCGTGTAGGACGCTCCGTGGACCTCGCACCCGTTCGGCCCCGACAGCGACTTGTCGCACGCGGCGAGGTAGTTCGCGTCCGTACTGGGCAGGGAGTACCCGCACTCCGCCGACTGATAGCGGTGGCGGCAGTGGGACCGCATCATCCGCTGCTTCGGGATCTTGGAGTCGAAGAGGTTCGTCGAGCCCAGGGAGAGCTGGACGGAATCGGCAGTGGCCGACGAAGAGAGCACCTCGAACTCCTCCTCGGCGATGTACTGGTTGGCGCCGACCAGGAGGGAGTGGGTGAGATAGATCCGGACGGTCTGGCCGACGAGGCCGTCGTAGAGCTCGAGCGTCCCGATCACCTCGCGCGACATGTTGGAGACCACGAGGCCCGTCGACGGAAGGTCGCCCGCTCGGTCTCGATTGATGGGGTCGTGGGAGATCGGGAATGGGGAGTAGGTGTATCCCTGGAACTCCACGGACTCCGTCTGCTTCGCGAATCGGTAGACCGTGATCGGGTCGGTGGGCACGACGATCTCGTACAACCAGATGAACCGCTCGTCGGTCGCGAGCTGGTTCTTCTCCTGGAGAAGGGAGACCGGGATGTTGGGCAGCGGCATTAGGTGAAGACCTCCACGAGCTCCAGCTCGACGCTATACACGCCCTCCATCTTCCGCCGGACCTTGAGGCCGGACGACGTGAAGATCACGGAGATGGTCGTGAGCGTGTTCGAGTCGAGGGTCGCCGGGATCGGGAAGTCGAAGAAGAACGGATCGGTGACCCCCTTCCGGTCGTTGTAGAAGGTCACCAGGGCATCGAACGTCGCCTTCGGCACGTTCTCCGCTCGAGCGTTGATGATGCGTCTCGAGCGCCCGTAGATCGGCGAGGTGTATCGATGACCCGAGGCGAAGGCGGCGGTGTACTTCGGCCTCTGGAGCTCGACCTCGACCGTCCAGTCCACATCGACGACCGTCTTGAGGTTGACGCTAGGCGTACCCTCCCCGCCGACGGCGATCGTGTCGCCCTCTTCCAGGGAGCTGTCCGGGTCCACGGTCCCTTCAGTCCAGTCTTCCCACCTGGGGTTATCGTACTGCGAGGCGCCCGAGACCAGCTTCGGACCCGTGGACACGAAGACCATCCCCTCGGTCCGGCCTTCTATCGTCGTCGGTGCAGGAGACGGGTGGAAGACCACCTTCGACGTGGCGTCCTGGACGCAGTCCTCGAAGAAGGTGTCGAAGGTCACGTTCGTCCCGTCCCAGGACATCGTGTACTCGGCTCCGCCCTGGGCGGACCTCTGGACGCGGAGGCCGATGTCCCGCGTGCTCGAGCTCGTCCTGCCTCCGATGTCGTAGCCCGAGGGCGGGGAGCCCGAGGAGTGGATCACCTTCTCCGCTAGGACCGTCTCGCCTGCGGAGTAGTTGACCAGGAAGCTGCCATTCCACCGCGAGATCCGCAGCTTCAAGGAGGTCTGGTTCCCGTTCCCGTCCGTCGTGTAGACCGCATTCCCGACGATCACGTCGTGGAAGATCTGCGACACCGACCCTCGGCACGAGACGCCGACCACGAAGGTCTGGGCCGTGCCCGTCGAGACTGACGGATCGACCGCACCCTTCACGGTCACAATGCGGTGGTGGTTGAACAGGTATGTCGACGGACGCCGATGCCACGCCCACCTTGGGACACCCTCAATCGACCCATCGTTCGACGGGTCGGCGTCATACAGGTGGGTGATGTAGTCGGTCGGGTTCGAGATCGACGTGGCCCCATCCGTCCATCTCAGACTGCGGCGGACCTTCGTGGAGGCGGCGCCCTGGTCGTTAGCCGTCGCCACGTCGAACATGAACATGCCCATCGTGTTCCAGCCGAAGGAGAAGAGACCCTGGACGAACTCGTCTAGGTTGGCGGAGGAGCCGTTCGGTGTCGGCGACCTCTCGAAGAGGTCGTTATAGATGACCGCGTCGGTCCCCAGATTCCGCGCGGTGATGCGGTTCACGCCCTCGACGATGTTCTTGAACTCGGGACTCGAGCCCTCCCCGACGGTCGTCACGTCGATGCTCCGGTCCCGGCCGCAGAACACGCCGACGGTCTTGTCCGTGTACGCGGCGATCTTGTTGGTCCCCGAGTCCGTCACCACGCCCGTCGTCGTGTTCGCACTCCCGTCTCCGGAGGGGCCGTTGGTGATCGTGCTCGTCTTCGTGAAGACCCCGTTCTTGAACGCCTGGACCTCGCTCGCCGTCCCGCCCTGGACGAAGTTCGAGATGAACCCCTTGAGCGTCGGGTTCCCCGACACGTTCTCGACCTCGACCTTGAGCCTGTAGGGCTCGTCCTTCTTGAAGTCTCCAGCAGCGTCTCGGACGGTCTGCTCCACCAGGAGGCGGGGGATCACGTTGTCGGAGGAGTCGGTGTTGAACCGCCACATCTCCATCTGGAGATCCACCCGAGCTGCGTTCACCCTCACCGGGTACACGGCGAAGACGTAGGCGTCGATCCTCCTCCACGACCAGCTCGAGCTCGACGTGGCGGACGCCCCTGAGCTGGTCAGGGTCGGACGGCCGCCTCCCACTCGAACGGCCACGGCGTTCCCGAGCCACCCGTCGCCTCCAGGGATAGTGATCGGAGTGATGCCCGTCGTCTGGCCGAACGTGTTCCCCTCGGAGTTGAAGGAGAGCGTCGTGTTCTCGGCGGAGGTCGAGCCGCTCGTGTCTTCCGTTGGGAAGGGGATGATGCCCGCAGCTCCTGGCGACGAGCCCCCCGTGCCCGCCTGGCTGTTCCCGAGCAGGCCCGTGCCAACTGCATCGAGACCGAACTCCGCCTCGACCGAGAGGTCGTCTCGATTGAACGTGTCCTCCTCGCGGCAGATGAAGCCCCTCATCTTCACCTGCCCCTCGGCGTGCTTGTCCGTGATATGCACGCCCATGGCACTCCCCAGCGACGGGTCGGGGGCGTACATGAGCCCGAAGTCCCGGCACTCGAGGGCCCCGTTGACCTTGAACGGGCAGGAGGCGTACTCCGAGTCCCCAGTGTCGAGGCTGTTCGAGAGGTTCCAGGAGGCGTAGTGGAAGAACCAGGGGAGGCAGTGGTTCTGCGCCGCGCCTACCGTCGAGCTCGCCCAGTCGGGCTTCTCGAAGGTCTCGTTCTTCGGGAGGAGCTGGGTGGCCGTTCCTGCCATCAGGCCCTCGCTACTGCGCCACGGAACGACCGACTCTCCGCGATAGCCGTGGAGATGATCGACCGGAGGGTGTCGCGACGGTCGAAGAGCATCCGATCCACCGAGGCACCGTCGACCGCCTCGATGTTGATGGCTACCTGGGTCTCAGGAGCCCCCGTCATGTCGACCGGGATCGACCGTCCGTCCGGGAGGGGGACCACGGCCTCGTTGTGCTGGCCCTCACCGATGAGGGCGACGTGGGGCTTATTCACGATGGGGCCACCCGTGGCGTACCCCTTCACGGGCACGAACCGCCCGAGACCTCCACTCGCCACGCCGCCGTTGGCGAAGGCGGTCATCTCGCCGACGCCGCCAGCGACGACCCCGCCGTTCGCGAGGGGGATGCCCATGGCGCTCCGGATCGCGTTGAAGACGAGCGTCTGGATGATCATCCGGGCGATGTCCATGAGGAACTGGGAGGCGAACTTCTTGAACGCTTCCCCGGCGGAGGCGGATCCGTCGACGATCGACATGAGGGCGTCGGTCATCCCGCTGGCGAACGAGTTGATGGCACCCTCCGCGATCCGGCCCATCGACTCCTCCATGTCGGGGATCCTCTCCGTGGCAAACTTCGTCGCGGCGTCACCCAACTGATCGAAGCGATCCTTGAGGGTCACCGTCGAGTTCGCCAACTCCTCCTCGTTGTTCTTCGCCGTGTTGACCGCATCGGCGTACCTCTCCAAGAACGAGGTCATGTCGGCCAGGAGATCCCGTTGTTCGGGAGTGGCGATCTCAACGCGGTCGATCTCGGAGAGGGCCTGGTTCACCTTCTCCGCGAGGGCCTCGTAGTCGGTCCCGATGCTCTTGGCTCCGTCGCCGATGCTTGCGATGAGCTCGTTCATCGCAGGAAGGTCAGCCATCACGTCGTCTGCGAACTCCGTGCTGATGTCCTTGGTGACCTGGATGCTCTTCTTAGTGAACTCCAGCATCTTCTGCTGGGCGGGCTCCAGCCTGTCGCCGAACTCGTCGAGCTCTTCGCCCATCCTCTTGAAGATCGTCGCGCCGCCCTTGAGGTCGTCCTGCGAGGCGGAGAACTCGCGCATCCCCTTCGCTGCACTCACTGCCGCCTCCCCGGCATCCTTGATGAAGGAGGGCACGAGGTCGAAGGAACCCAAGGCAACGAGGGACTCCCCGATGGTTTCGATCAGGTCCGCGATCGTATTGATGAGGCCCTGGAAGACCTTGATAGCCGTGTCCTTGATGAAGATCACGACGGCGTCGAGCGCCTTGCCGAAGAGGGCATTCGATTCGATCGCGAGCCGCAGCGCGCTCACCAGTCCGAGACCGACGAGCCCGGTGAGGACCGCAAGGCCCGCGACGAAGATGTCGAGGATGAACACGACCGTGTCGATGCCCGCGATGAAGAGCTTGAGGATCAACTTGGTGCTGTTCCACCACAACTGGAACGCCTTCGCCATGAGGATGACCGACTCGCTCACCGCGATGATCGACCCGTCGACGCCGCCCATCGCCGTCACGAACTTCGTGAAGTTCTCGAGCACGTTCGCGAGCGTCGGGATCAGGATGTCCGTGAGGACCCTCGTGAGGAACTCGAAGACGAGCGCGACGTGGTCAACGATGGCGTCGACCCCGCCCATGTTCGCGATCGTCTCCTGGATCCGGGCAATCAGACGGTCGCCCATCTCTTCGCGCAGCTCGGTGATCTTCGACTCGAGCCTCTGGGTCGAGTTGAACCACGAGTCCTGCGTTCGGATGAGGTCGCCCTGGGCGTCCGTCGTCGACCTCAAGAGAATCCTGAGGCGGGCCATCGCCTTGTCCTGCTCGGTGAACGCACCGTTCACCTTCCGGGCCCCCATCTCGAACAACTCGTTATTCAGGGCCGCCTCGTTGATGATGACCCCGAACCGCTTCACGGTCTCGTGGTTGCCGATCATCGCGGACGAGAGGGCGTCGATCGCTTCTTCCGTCGACCCGAGTTCCGGGTTGAACGAGGTCAAGTCGAACGCCAACTGGGTGATGGCGCCCGACATGTCCATCGCCTGATCTCGAGCGATGCCCATCGGCACGAAGGTGTCCTGGAGCCGCGCCATGAAGCCCTGGATCTCGGTCGCGTTCCGACCGAGCTCGTCGGCCATCGCCTGCGCCATCTCATTGGCGGCGTCCGTCTGTTCCTTGAACACCGCCGTGAACTTAGATCGGGTCTCCTCCGCCCTTGAGGCCGCCTCGACGAAGGACCGTCCTGCTCGGACCGCCGCGAACCCGAGGGCCGCCGCCCCCGCCGCCGCAGCTGCCGCCGCGATGGTGAATCCCCTCACGGCCATCCGCGCCACCTTGAGGGCGTTCGCCAGACCCTTCCGGAGACGGGTCTGGAGTTGCTTCACCGAGACCCCCATCTTCTTGAGGGTCTTCGTCATGAGATCCTTGAGTCGGATCTCGTAGGTGACGGGTGCCGGGTTCGCCATCAGCGTCTACGGGGGCGGGGGGAGGACATGGACCTCTCTCGAGCCTGTCGATCTCTCTCCCTCTTCTCCTCCTTGATGGACTCGAGGCGACCTCGTTCGGCGTCGATCAGCTCAAGGGCGGAGACGAAGGACCGAGTTTGGTCGAGGAGTCCGCCGCCTACAGGTAGCACATGACGTGCTTCTAGTTGGAGATAGGACCTCATCAGGAGGTCCACCTGTAGGCGTGTCCTGGGCGGTGCCCCGTTCACGACCTGAGCAGGGCACTGGTACATGTCGACCACGCCCCGCCCCTCACACTTCGGGCACGCCAGATCCTTCCCGTGGCACGTCCCGCATCCGATCTCGAACACGGGGCGCTCCGACGGGCCATCGCAGCCCCACTTCTTCCGGTCTTGCGAATGCTCGGGCAGCCGACATCTGGAGCAGTCGGGGAACCGCTTCCCCACGAAGTGGGCAGTCTCCTGCCCCCAGATTCGAGCGACTGCTGCCCGTATCACTCCCCCTCGGAGGAGTTGATCTCGCCGCGCTCCATGACGGCGTTCATCAGTTCCTGTCGGTGCTTCGGCAGAAGGCGGTCGAGGCACGCATCCGTGACGTGCTTCGGGTGACCCTTCGTCACCTCGAACTTCACCTCCTCACCCTCGGCGGTGTGGAACTTCTCCCACCCGCGAAGGCCGAACCGGAGCACGGTCAGCTGCTGGGTCCCTGCTCGGAATGCCACCTCGTCGGTCCCCGAGTGAGCCAGGAGCATCGAATCGGAGACCTGGGCCTCCTCGGAGACGGTGAGGCCGCGCAGCTGGAAGACCGTCTGCTGGTCCTCGGGGAGCTCGCGGTCCTCCTCGAGGACGTAGGGGAACGTGGACTTCGGATCGAGAGCGATCGGCATGATGCAGTTGTCGGGCTAGGTGTAGAGCGGGGGCACCACGGACCGAGGGGGAGGCCCGGAAAGGTGCAGCACGGTGGCGAGAGCCACCTATTCTGGTGCCCCCGCTGGCCTAGCCTAGCATCAGCGGAAGAGGATCTGGAACTCGTTGTCCGCGCCCATCGTGGACGAGGACGGCGAGCCTCCCGCGGTGATGATCGACGAGCCGAAGGAGCCGCCCGTGAGCATCGTCGTCGTGTCCAGGATGGACACCGAGTCCCGGTCCCCGTCCGAGATCCCCGAGAACTGGGCGGAGGTCACGATGAAGTCGATCTGGTTTCCGGCGGTCGACCCGACGGACCACCTCATCCGGGCGGGCTTCCCGGCGAGGAACTTGTCCCAGAAGTCGTAGTTGCCCGTGGAGACCACGGCGTCCGGGTTCCAGGTGAGCTGCGGAGCTCGCCCCGTGATGACGGCGTGGGAGTATCCATTGGTGGCGTTCGTGTCCTCTCGGATCGTGACCTCGTTGCCCATCGTGAGGGTGAGGGCGTTGAAGAGAGATCCCGTCCAGTAGGCGGAGGCAGCCGTGTCCTCCTGGACCTTCATGCCCGTGGAGATCCAGGCGGGCGGGACCTCTGCGGTGTAGACGTGGTCCGTGGGCAGGGACACGCTCGTGTCCTTGTACTCATTGAGGACACCCGAGAAGGTGAAGTTGATCACGACCCGATCGCCGTGGGTGAAGGTGATGTCGAAGGTGCCCTTCGCCCCCTTCATCTCGACGTACTCACCGCCGCCCCCGACGACCATCCGTAGGGTCACGGTCGTGTTGGCCGAGTCGTCGGTGTAGGCCGTCACCGGGGTATAGCCGACGCCGATCTGCGTGGCGCTCGTTCCCGTCGCCGTGACGGTCGCGCCCGAGTGCTCGGACTTGATGCTCGTCGCCCCAAGGGTGCCCGCCGAGTAGGCGAGGAACTCGGAGTCCCCGTATGCGTTGCACCCGAAGGACTTGGCGTCCGCCGAGGAGAAGGAGCCCGAGGTGCCCTCGATGTTCTCGTTGTGGTAGAAGGGGCCGCTCGAGTAGGTGGTGCTCGTCACGGCGTACTTGGCGACGTTCGAGACTGGGGCGAATCCACACGCCCGCAGGAGGCGGTCGATCTTCGGGGCCGTGCCGCTCGAGACCGCCGTCCCAGGTCCCGCCAGCTCGACGCCGAACGACATCTCACACGTCGCCACGGGGGTGTTCTTCGCCGTTCCAGGAACCGTCTGGACCTGGGTCGTCAGCGTCTGGGACTTGGTGAACCGCTCGAACATCAGCGGCGTCACCGTGAAGGTGGGCTCGATGACCTCGAAGAAGTCGGTCGAGGTCGTGATCGAGGCGGCAGTACCCGGAGTCGACTCGGATGCCGCGAAGAGAAGTCTGTCGAAGTTGCGGAAGACCATTCTGGCGTTCTCCTAGGTTGCTGAGTTGAGGTCGGTCCTGAGGGTGCGGAAGTCCACGGTGATGGTGCAATCGGCCACCGCCACGGGCTCCTCGATCTGAGTCGGATAGTAAACGTCGTCCGAGAGCATCCGCGTGTTGATGGCAAGTCCGCCTCGGGTGATGTCTACGAGTAGAGCCTTGTGAACGTCGCGGATGAAGTTCTCGAGCTCCTCGGACGGGTTGTCCCGCGTCCGGAGGATGAGCGTGAGGCGGATCCGATAGTTCACGCGGATCGCCAGCGTGGTCGCCACTCCAGGCTGGTCGTAGTCCGACCCCAGGGGCGTGATGATGATGGCCGGATACTCGGCGACCTCGACGGGCACCGTGTTGATCCGGTTCACCAGGGCGACGGAGTTGTAATAGTCCGCGCCTGCGGTGATGGCCTCGAGCGTCGTCTGGAGGTTGTCGAGGATCTGCTCCTTGACCGGAGTGCCGCTAGGGGGCATGGAGGAACTCCTCGACCTCGAGGTCGACTTGGAAGAGAACGGGGCTCATGGCGCGGACTCGGACGGAGTCGTTCATCACGCGGACCTGGACGGTCTCGCTGGCTCCCCCCGCGAGCTCGAATCCGCGAAGGGTCAGATCGATGGGCTCACACCCCGAGGCCGAGTTGTCCAGGATGGCGATGATCTGCGCGTACTCCTGGGGCGTCAGCTCGCGAAGATTGAGCGCCCACTGCCTCACCAGGTTCTTCCCGTTCGGACCCGTCGAGGAGAGGGTCTGCCGACGGGAGATCAGCGGGGAGTCCAGGGGCGCGATCACCGCACGGCGGTCCAGGAGGCATCCCTGGGGGAACGCCACGGTCACGTCCCAGGTGTCGACGGAGGGATGGCTCACTTCGGCATCGCCTTCTCGAGGGCCTCCACGATCCGGTTCTCGATGAACTCGTCCTGCTCCTCGATGGTCTTGCCCATCCGGAGTCGAGGCGGGATCGATGCCCTCTTCTTCAGGGCGTAGATCGGCACGGGCTTACCGCCCTGCTCGATCATGATCACCCCGTCGTTGATGAACGTCGGAACCCCTCCAGCGGTCATGTGCTTACCGCCCCGCTGGGTCAGGCGGTAATCGCCTTTCACGTCACCGCCAGGGGTGAGGATGTTCGGGAGGGGGATGGTGAGATACTTTTTCGTCTTGGGCTGGATGTCCGGCAAGGTCCCACCAGCCCCACGAGTCCCGAACTCCTGGACGGCCGCATACGGGACGGTGCTCGAGCCCGCCATGATGAAGGCGCCCATCTCGTCCGCCTTCGTCCCGAATCTCCTGCCCGTGATAGTGGCGGCGAGTTTAGCCGTGCGGCTCTGAATGGGAGATGAGGAGCTCTTTCTGCCAGGCGTGAACCCGACCATCCTCTTGATGACCATCGCCGGGATGTCCGCAGCTATGTCGCGGAAGGCGAACTTCATCTGGCGATCGAGATCCGTGTCTCCCTCCGCCAGCTTCATCTGAAGCTTGTCGCGGTTCCAGCGGATCACCCACCCATCGCCACGGATGCTAGCCATTGGCCGCGAACCTCAGGCGGCGATACGGGGTCAGGGCCTCGATCACGTCGGGCACCAGGTTGAGGGGCTTCTCGTAGGAGATGGACCCGCCGCCCACGTTGATCGAGTTCCCCTGGGGGGTGTCCCGTCGACGCCACATCGCCACCGACTGGAGGTCAGCTGCGAACGCGATGTCGGGGTAGTCGTTGATCAGGTTCGTCGTGTTCGTCGCGAGCCCGCCCGTGTAGACCACCTGGATCGCGTCCGGAGCTGCCTCGTAGTTCGAGTCGAGGTAGGACGTGATCGGGTAGAACGAGAAGTGGACGGTGCCCGTGTCCGAGGTCACGTTGTAGTCGTCGGTCTCCACCGCCGTCGCTGCCGCGTAGTTCCAGTCCGGCGCGATCTTGATCGAGCTCACGGAGTCGACCGGGTACGCGCGGAGGAACAGCCTGTTCTGCCGAGGCCGAATCGGGTACGTCTCCGTCCGACTCGTCTGGAGAAGAGGTCGGTCCAGGTAGGTCTCGATCCGCTTCGACACCGCCGCCACGATCGTCGTGAGCACCGCGTCGTAGTTCGACGAGGTGATGTCCAGGAGGGCCTTCACCCGCGCGATCGTTGTGGCGTCCATTTACTCCTCGGGGTCTGCGAGTCGTTCAGCTGCGGGCTTCTTCGACGCCTTCTTCTTCGTGGCCTTCTTCTTCACGACGGACTTGACCGCCTCGAAGTCGCCCCCCGCCATCGCCGCGAGGTGGTCGCGGATGGAGTCGGGGATGATCTCGACCTCGGGGGCGGAGCCCTGGTCCTCCTCGCGGACGTAGCACTTGGGCGCCTGGCGCCCCAGGATCGCCTGGGCGTACTCCCTGGAGGCCCAGGTGCCCTCGGTGTCGTAGCCGTCGAAGGTCTGCCCGTCCGTCGCACGGATGCTGCCGTCGGGCCAGAGGACGATCTCCCCCTCGTGGACGCGGTAGATCACGAGTCACCCCCGTCGTCGTCCTTGCCCAGGATCTTGTCCACGATCTTCTTCTTGGCCGACTTCTTCTTCGTCGCCTTCTTCTTGGTCGCCTTCTTCAGCTCGGGCTCGACGATGGGCTCAGGCTTCGACCACAAGAGGTCGACGTTCACGGGCGACGGGACCGCCTGGCGCTCGGTGCGCTCGAGCGCGTCGGCGAAGTCCTCGAGGGTCGGCCGCTCGTAATAGGCGGAGCCGTCGACGATGTACCCCCTCTCCCCACGGATGGACCCGTCGGGGTAGGTGATGTGGTGGCCCTTCTTCACGCGGTACTTCATGAGGTTCCTCAGATGGACAGGGTGGGAGCAGACGCAGCACCCGTGTCCGACGTGGTGGCGTCCGTGTTGTACGGAAGGAGGACCATCGACACGGCGTAGGTGTGACCCGCCGAGGCCGAGTGATCCGCGCGAGCTCGGATGAACCTCTTCGTGTTGTTCAGGTCGATCCGGACGATGAGGCAGCTGTCGTCCTGGGCGTTCTGGATACGGATCTGGGCGTCCGTGTCCGTGCCCAGGATCTTGCACGCGGAGAAGGACCCAGACGCAGTCTCGGCCTCCTCGACGGTGAAGACGATCTGCTCGGGGTTCACGATGTTCCCCGCATGGAAGACGATGAACGCATACGCGAAGTTCACCGTGTCGACCACTGCCCCGTCTCGGTCCGCCGAGTAGGTGGCCGGATTGTGCATGGGGACGACGGCGACGGAGTTGCCAAGATCGAAGACGGGCATGGTGGGGTTCTGGTGGGGTCAGACGGCGAAGTCGAAGGTCGTCGAGTTCGAGGTGTCGTAGGGCTGGAGAATCACCACGACGCCCAGGAAGGAGTCGTGGCCCGTCAGGACGGCGTGAGCTCGGAGGTATCTCTTCCGTTCCCCGAGGCGGATCCGTCCGAGGTGGGCGGAGTCATCGTTCGACGGGGTGATCACCTCGAAGTGTGAGTTGGGCACCTCGGTCCACGAGTCGGTTCCGTTCGGCGACTCGTCGAAGTGGATGTCGACGCTCCCGTCCACGCCCACGGTCCCGGTCGTCATCACGGCGAGGGCCTGGTAGAAGCCCACCGTGTCGATCGTGGAGCTGTAGTGCGTGCCCGTGGTCCACTCGTCGTCCTTGAAGACCTGGACCAGGGAGAGGGACGTGTTGAAGTCGTCGAGCGCCATGAGGGGGTGAGGGGGCGACGGGAAAAGCACGGGCCGCCGCCCCCTCGAGTCACGACATCAGACCTCGAAGGAGAAGGTCGATCCGTCACCCGTGTACGCGGGCGACATGATGACCGAGGTCCCGGCATCGCACGCGGCGGTGCCAACGGTGAGGACCACCTTGAGGAATCGCTTCGTCCCGTTGAGGTTGACTCGACCCACATAGGTCGCGTCGTCGTTGGAGGCGGTCACCTGGGTGAAGGCAGCCCCCGACACGTCGGTGTAGCTGCCGCCGCTCGTGTCGCACTCCTGCACCTTCACGTCGACCGTGCCGCTGGAACCGACGGTCCCCGCGTTGAACACAATCATCGCTTGATGGTAACCAGCTGTATCGATAGCCGCGCTCGAGTCGGCACCGACGGACCAGTTGTCGGCCTTCTGGCCTTGGACGGCGTAGAACGCCGCAACATCTGAGAGACTCATGGATCTGTCCTCCTGGAATCAGTCGACGGAGTAGGCGAAGGACTCGGGGTGGCGCAGGGCCACGTCGACCCGCATCGTCGCGCGGACGTGGGTCTGGTCCTTGGAGAAGGCGTCGTCCGAGGTGTCGGAC
>Ga0208162_1000619_pt1 | contig 19863 bp, 8 predicted proteins | sample CB_VirMetaG_4_FD_184539 | JGI IMG/M metagenome (GOLD analysis project Ga0208162, IMG submission 184539) | Freshwater to marine saline gradient viral communities from Chesapeake Bay - CB_1508_1M Viral MetaG (SPAdes) (version 4) | ecosystem: Environmental > Aquatic > Marine > Coastal | place: USA... | reverse complement strand
AATAAATTGATCGACAGTTGTAAGACCAACAACTGTTAGGTTTTCTAAGTACTCAAACTGTACATTAGAACCTCTAATTGTTCCGAACGAAGCAATACCAGTATAGGTAATATCAGTACCTTCTAAGGTAGTAACGAAACCAGAGTTAGCAGTAACAATGCCACTAATGTCAATGTTTTGACCGATAGTATCAGTGGTAACTGTTAGTCTATATGTTGTGGTTGCAGCACTAACCTGAATGTGTTCTGGTAGAACGTCTCTTGCAGTTACCGCTGTTGCAACATTAATATCATTTGTGGTAATTCTTGTTGCAATTGTATTCTGAATGTTACCAGATACAATCGTAAAGTCTGTGGCAACACCAGCAATGATTGTAGCATTTGGAACTGTTAATCTGTCACCATCATAGAAAGTAGTTCCATTGTGCTTATAATCCTTACCACTTACAACATCGAAGTGTTCAGATGATGTCCAAGAATCAGTTGCATCACTCCATGTTAGGGTTTTGTTTGTCTTACCATAAAGTAGTAGACCACCGCCATCTGATAGTACGTCACCCGTAAGATCGCTTACAAAGAGGATAGTACCATTGTTTCTAACAGTGACTGTTTCTGCAACAGTTGCAACACCAACCTTCTCTACTGATGCAGGGCTGAAGTAAATCGTTCCTACACCGATTTCAGTAATAACGGTTTCATAAGATAGGGAAGATCTAGTAACAACAATGCTTGTAGTCGCAACACCTACAGCAGAGAAGAAGTAAGTATCGGTCGAAACTCCTGCAGGAGAAGATGTTGGTGTTGATAGGGTTATAAAACCATTTGGATATGTTGCTCCAACTCCCTGAGAAGAAGCAATACTGACAACTGTAGTTCCTCCTGCGATATAAGGTCCAAATACAGTCAGTCCAGTCGTCAAACTGATTGTATTAACACCAAGAATATTTGTAGTAACTCCAATTAAAGTTCCAACTTCTTGTGCTGTAACTGGTGTCTGAGAAGGTTGATCAATCGTAATAGACGAATTACCAATTGCAACAACTGTTACACCAAAACCAGTGGCAGTATTTGATGGGATGTAATCACCAGAAATTCTATCATCAAGAAGAATTGTTGCTGTGCTAATACCACTAATAACCGATGTATTAATGCCAACAAATGTACCCTCTTGAGAATCAATGGTGTTAACAGAAGATAGTGCAGCACCAACAATAATATTTGGATTTGAGGTATCGATACCAGTTAGTGAGGTATTTCCAGAACCAACAAGGACTGCGGTAATACCAATTCCAAGAATAACCTCAGAGTTATCTGTAGGAGAAACACTTAGAACAACGAAGCTAGCACCAATCGAAACGATAGATGAGGCTGCAGAAATTACATTGTTAGAACTTGCAGCATAACCAACAAACAATCCAGTAGTGTTAACACCTGTAACTGTAACTCCGCCGTTAGTATAATTAACGCCAGTTACTTCTTGTACAATTTCAATTGCAGTAGTGCCAAGACCGACTAGCTTGTCGCCAACTTCAACAACCGTTGAATTGATTGTAGTCTGAGTTCCATCAACATAGAGATCACCTCTAATTCTAACAGATCCAGTGTTATCATCAATTCCTGCAGGATCAAGAATAATTTGAGAAGGACCTGTAATGATGCCACTACTGAATGTAAAGTCTGCTAGAGTGCTAATTCCAGTCACTCTAAGTTGTGCAAAATCTGCACCGCTATCCGAATTAATAAATGGTGCGGTTAGAACACCACTAACATTTACGTTGTTTAGTGTTGCAGTTCCAGTATTAGTGAAGCTAGTGCCAATAGCGGCATCGTAATTTACGGTGCCTGTGAATGTTGAAATACCAGTGACAGTAAAGTCCGATTCAATGTCTACGCTAGAAGCAAAGGTAGAAACACCAGAAGCTCTAAACTGGGTTACAGTAACTCTGTCAGTATGAACTGTTGCTCCAGTTCCAACATTAATTTGGTTTTCAGTTCCATCAAGAGTGATTGAAGATGAACCGACTGTTAGAACACCAACAACTCTTGCATCGCCACCAACATATAGATCATTACCAATATACAGATCGTTTTGATAAGTTGAAACTCCTACAAATGTTGTTACACCAGTTACTTGTAAGTTATTATCTAGCTTTACATCACCAACCAGAGTTGATACGCCAGCAACTCTTAGATTATTATCAAGTCTTACATCTCCAACCAACGTAGAGATACCAGCAACTCTTAAGGTTTCGGAAATATTGGTAGTATCAAGTTCAGTTCTACCATCAACATCTAGATCACCATTGGCATCAATTGTACCAGTGAAAGTAGAAACACCAGAGACATTAAGTTGATCGGTATCAATCGTTCCATTTACATAAAGATCTCTCCACTGCTTTCCAGAAGTTCCCAAATCATATAGACCATCAGTGGTTGGAACAAGATTTGAAGCAAACTCACCACCAACTACAACATCATCAGTATCAGCATCACCAATATTGATTGTACCACCACGGAATGTTACGACACCAATAAACTCTGAGGTTCCAGTAACACCAAGATTACCACCAACATAAAGATCATTTTGGAATGTACTTACACCAACAAAAGTAGAAACACCAGAGACGTTGAGATTGTCAAGTTCGGTATGTCCATCAACATCAATAGATGCATTGATATCAATATCAGAACTGAATGTAGATAGACCTGCAACATCTAGGGTCTCTGCTACAGTTACAGAATCTAATTGTGAATGTCCATCAACATCGATGTTGGCGTTGATGTCAACATCAGAGCTGAATGTAGATAGACCTACAACATCCAGAGTTTCTGCTACGGTTGTAGAATCTAATTGAGTATGACCATCAATGTCAACATTAGCATTGATGTCAACATCTGATGCAAATGTAGATACTCCAACAACGTTAAGAGTCTCCGAAATGTTAGTAGTATCAAGTTCAGTTCTTCCATCAACATCAAGATCAGCATTGATGTCAACATTTGAAGCAAACGTGGATAGACCTACAACATCTAGAGTTTCTGCTACGGTTGCGGAATCTAACTGTGTATGACCATCAATGTCAATGTTGGCGTTGATATCAACATCTGAAGCAAAGGTTGATACTCCTACAACATTTAATGTTTCAGAAATATTGGTGATATCAAGTTCGGTTCTTCCATCAACATCTAGATCACCATTGATATCAACTGTTGATTCTAATGTGGAAATACCAGCAACTCTTAGGTTGTTGCTTAGCATCACATCAGCAGTAAATGTTGATACTCCAGTTACTGCTACATTGCTGTCGAAAGTTGTATCTGAATTGAAGGTAGAAACACCAGCAACATTTAGTTCATCTTCAATTCTAACAGAATTTGTAAGTGTAGAAACACCAGCTACATTAAAATCACCATCAACTTCTACATGTGATACGAAAGTTGATACCCCAACAACATTAAGAGTCTCAGAAATATTTGTGGTGTCAAGTTCAGTTCTTCCATCAACATCTAGATCGCCATTAGCATCGATATTACCAGCAAATGTGGCGATTCCTAAGTTGTTGACATTTGTCGAAGTTAGATAGTCAATTGTTCCAGCAGTAGTATCGAGTGTTTCGATAGTACCGATGCCAGAAGAATTGACATTTGCTACTGTTAGTTGATCAGATCTTAAGACTTCTGTACCAGAAATCTTGTATGCTTTACCAGTTGCAAGGTCGATATTTTCTGATGATGTCCATGAATCTGTGGAATCTACCCAATTAAAGGTCTTATCTCCTTCACCAGATTCTAAGGTGATACCACCACCATCTGCTGCGGCATCATTAGCAGCGCCAGATCCTAGAACAATATTCTTATCATCGACCGTAACTGTCGTCGAATTTACAGTTGTGGTCGTTCCATCGATTTGGAGATCACCTTTAATAACAACAGTTCCAGTATTATCACCAACTCCAGCAGGATCAATGTTAATCGTTGCTGGACCACTAATCGTATCTGAAGTAACTCTAATCGCAGAACCTTCAGCACCAGTGTGGAATGCAGTTGCAGTTACGACACCAGTAATATTGATGTCACTGTTTAACTGTACATAAGATCCAAGAGTAAGTGTGCCGCTTACATCAAGATCAGCATTGATATCAACATCAGAACCAAAGGTAGAGATACCTGCAACGTTTAATGTTTCTGAGATATTTGTAGTGTCAAGTTCAGTTCTTCCATCAACATCAAGATCACCATTAATGTCTACTGTTGATTCTAATGTAGAGATACCAGCAACTCTAATGTTATTATCAAATCTGACATCACCAGTTAGGGTAGAGATGCCAGTGACTCTTAGAGTGGATGTAGTAGTAATTCCAGCAACATCCAGGTCACTGCTTAGCATTACATCATCAACAAAAGTAGAAACACCAGCAACTCTTAAATCATCAGCAACCATAAGGCTGCCAGTCATTGTCGATACACCAGCAACTGCTAGGTTGCTTTCTAATGAGGTATCTCCAACAAATGTAGAAACTCCAGCAACTCTTAGGTTGTTGTCTAATCTTACATCACCAGATAGAGTAGAAATTCCAGTAACTCTTAGGGTAGATGTAGTAGTGATTCCAGCGACATCTAAGTCACTGCTTAGCATTACATCATCAACAAAAGTAGAAACACCAGCAACTCTCAGGTCTGTATCAAATCTTACAGAATCAACAAATGTAGAGACACCAGTTACTTTAAAATCTTTACCTACATTAAGATTGCTACTAATACCAACACCACCATCAACTGTTAGAGTGCCAGTTGAAGGTGAATAAGATTCTTGCCCACCACTTAGATTAACTTCATAGTTTCTGATTGTGGTGATGCCAGTTGTTGCACCAATTACAATACTAGTACCAGCACCAGCAAAATTAACTGCACCAGCATTGGTATTGATTAGATTATAAGTCGTCTCATCAGTAATAAAGTTTGAATTCTGATGTAGAATCTGTCCCTGGAATGTGGAGAATCCAGATACATTCAGATTTGTAATTGTTGCTGTACCAGCGATATTAATATCACTTGTACTTGCAAGAGAAACAGCTCCAGTCTCTTGACTAATCTCAAAGATGCTACCAACTCTAAAGTTACCTTCCTGGTCAACTGACTGGAAGAATACTCTACCACCATTTAGCTGAATAGCTTCATTAGATCTGATTGTAAGTGTAGGATCTTGTGTGAAAGTCTTGCCAGATCCAACACAACCAAAGTTATAACCAAACAGTCTTAATTGTACACCAGCACCATCACCACGGACACCTAAAGTACCGAAGTTTGATGCAGCACCAATCGCTCTAAGATCAGCACCAAACTTCTGATAGTCTGCCCAAAGAATTGTGCTAGCAGTACCTACCTGAGTGACACCATCAGACTGGAAGATTCTGACATCTTGTGTTGATCCAATACCAACAGAATTGAAGATACCAGAACCTTTGCCAGTAATGGTTACATATGCACCATCGACAGAAGTAACAGTACCAATAGCAACTGCTGGGCCACCTTGGTAATACTTAATAACTTGGTTTGGTGTGATTGATGTAGAAACACCATCAAGTTTCAAAGTTACATTAGCAGTGCTACCAACACCAACTTCGCCAGATGAACCATCAATGGAAATACTAGCAAAGTAAGTAAAACAGTTAACCCATTCAGCTCTTGCACCATTGGTCATCTTTAGACCAGTCTGGTTTGGAGTGATGAAGGTTACTTCGTTGAAAAGAATTGCTGGTTCTAGGGTAGCGGAAGAAACTACACTACCATCAATCAAACAACCACGACCAGCTACCTTTGAGGTAGGATAGTTATCAGCAGTATCAAAACCATAAGGATCAGAGGCACTGGTATCAGAACCTCTAGTGATTACACTGACTCTCTGAACATAAGGACTCCTAGTGGTCGTAACCATGTTAGGAGCAAACTTGAATCCATAACCAGTGTCAGCACTGGAATCATAATAGAAGTTTGTGATGCTAAGTTCTTGAACAGCACATTCACCATTCATTAAGAAAGCATCGTTTCTTTCTGTTCCTGAAGTTGGCTGAACAGTTGTTGAACGTAAACCTTTACCACGGACAGTAACCCCTTGAGGCACAGTAAGGGGAAATACTTCGGTATATGTACCAGAAGCAATTTCAATAGTATCTCCAGCAATCGCAACAGTTAGAGCCTTTGCAATCGTAGCAAAGGCTGTAGATTCATCCTCACCGTCGTTTGTATCTAGACCGTTTTCTGCAACGAAATATGTACTACCTGGATATCCACCGCCAACACTAACAATACTTTCAGAACCATTATCTTTCTTTAAAAACGCCCTACCATCATAAGTATTAATAGCTAATTCGCCTAGCTGCAGGTCACCAGTTGTAGGGATTTTGCCAGGAACAGCAGATCTTTTAATCCTAATTGGCGTGGACATGTGCCTTATTTCTCCGTGGTATAAACCTTTTTAGAGCAGTATATACTGCCAATTAACTATATTTAGACAGTGGAGAAATTAGGATGTTCTCATGATGTAGCAAAGAGCATAATATGGTGGAAGATTGGCATTTGTTGCTGAAGAACCCTCTGTGCTAATGGTATGGGCATGGGATCCAGCATTTTGCAACGTGTGGGTATGACCACCAGCAGAACCTGTATTTGAGTTTGATTGGTTAACAGCATCACCAGATCCAGAACCTGCCTGGTCTTGTCCACCAGAAGGAGCACTAGTTCTTGTATATGTGTGAGTGTGATCGCCAACTGCATCAATAGTGTGATTATGATCACCATTAGCATCTGCTGTATGAGTGTGAGATACTAGAGTTGCGTTAGCACTACCACCAGTTGCATTTACTGCATAAGAATTCCCAGCACCAATAACAAATCTGTCTTGTAAATTTGGTGTGGCATAACCATTTACTGTCGATCCATCGCATAAAGAGAAGCCATCGGGTACAGATACAACTGATCCGTACCACATAATAATCCCACCAAGGGGAACAAATGCTTTCTGCAGATCTGAAGCTAGATCTGCAGTTTGAATCTTACCATCCGTGATTAATTCTACTGTTGTCTGTGACATTTTTTAATTTCCTCTATTAGTATTTAATGACTGGGAGTAGACCGTAGTATGGAGGTAGGTTTGCATTCGTTGCTGAAGAACCTTCAGTGCTGTTGCTAACTGTAATTCCAGTTGTAGCATTGTTGATTGTAATATTTGCTTGGGCACCACTTGTACCACTTCCAGTACCCATTTGGTGACATGATCCACCATCGCCTCTGTTAGCACAGATTCCACCACCATCTGTCATAAATGTTGATGTACTATGACTGTGATCAGTTTGTGTAATTCCGTGAGAGTGACCAGAGTCAGTAACACTTGCGGTATGAGTGTGTGATACAAGAGTCGCATCAGCATTACCGCCGCTGGCACCCATTGAATAAGCACTTCCAGAACCAACAGCGAATCTATCGACTAGGTTTGGTACGTTGAAGGTAGAAACACCGTCACCAGAACCATGAGATGTACCGACAACAGCAAACAGTGCTGCATAAGTGCTTCTACTTACAGCTTGACCATCACATACAAGGTATCCAGATGGAGCAGATGCTGTTGCAAAGTAGAATACAGCACCAGCAGGAACATAAACTGGAGTTGCCCAATTAACACCGAGAGGTGCAGCAGAATTAGCAACCAGTGCTTGTCCATTAGAACCAACAGGAAGGATTGATGCAGAATTATCACCAGATGCAACAATTAGATCACCCTTAGCATTCCATGTTGGCTCAAGTGTTAGTGAACCTTGACCGCCCATGGCAATCAAGAACGCTGGTACTCCACTTGGAGGAGGAGTGGTAAATCTAATCGTACTTGTGTTATTACCACCACTTTGTACGATCAAGAAGTCAGTTCCTGGCTTTTGAATTACACCACCAAGAGAAACAAGAACGTTAGCAGCACTTCCAGAAGGAATGAATGGAGAACCACTGATATTCATTGTAAAATCAGTTAGAGATCCATTAAAGGACGATGAAATATCATCAATGATTAGTGAGTTACCTAATGGATAATCACCAGTAACAGCAGCAGCGTTTGCAGGAGTAAATCCAAGAGCACTTGTAACTTCTGCCGAGGTCAATACTGTATCATCACCATTTGCTTTGAGGAAGTGTGAAGCAATACCAGTTCTCTTAACAAACTTGTCAGCAGTCGTAATTCCAGTAACGTTAACGTTATTAGAGAAGCTACCAATTCCGATGACTGTCGTTACTCCAGTGATTGAAACATTGTTAGTAACAAATAGATCCGATACTGTGGTTACACCAGAAACTGTTAGTCTGTTTAGTGCAGCAGTTCCAGCACTTTGATCGATATCACTACCAAATGTAGAGATTCCAGTAACGTTAAGATCTACAAGATCTAGTCTTGGAGTATCGATAGCAGTGAAGGTGGCAATGCCAGCGGTTTGTTCAATATTTCCACGGAAAGTAGAAACACCCAAACAGTCAATACTACCGAACGTAATATCATTGAATAGACCACCGTTGTCGAAGGTAACAATACCAGTTACTCTCAACTGCTGTACAATAATACCACCGTTTCTGATATCAACCAAGTCTCTTGGAGTTGTGGTGTTGATACCAATCTGATCTGGAGTGATGAAGTTAGAATTAGCAGATCTGCTGACTAGACCAAATCTTCTCCAGTTGTTAGAACCAATGTTTAACCAACCAGCATAACCACCAGAAACTGTTCCTGTAGAAAGAACAACATCACCTTGAGTTCCAGCAGTGGTTGGAGTGGAAATTCCAACAGTTAAGGATCTTGTTTGTGATGCATCACCCTTGATTAGATATTGAATTGCTTCAATACCATCAGCAGAGTTTGAAGTGATCTTCTTATAAGCGTTGATTGGACCTCTGAATTCAGATGACTGGAAGTTACCAGGACCTCCATTAACCTGAAGTGTATTGGCAATTGTTACATCATCAAAGCTTACCGATAGACTAGAATCAGCTTCGCCAATATAGGTTTCGGTAGGAATATTGATAGAAGCTTCTTTACCACTGACAGGATCAATGATCTTGTTTCCGACATAGAATTCACCAGCATCATTTGTTCCAGTGTATGCTGTAGTACCACCGTCTTGCTTGATTGATTGTGCAAGAAGTTGATCTTCTCTGGTTAGATTTCTATTTTGTCTTTGTGGGAAGGATACAGAGTAGTTACCATGACCGAATCCAACATATTCAAATGTATGACCAGAAGCACGAATGATAGAGTGTCTTCTTAGTTCTGTTGGTACAACTTTAATTCTTCTAGCAACAGATCCAGACTGGTGGAAGTCTGGTCTAGTGCCAAATACACCTCTTAAAACACTAGCGGTATTTGTTGCAGTATTAATGCTGTCCGCAATTCTAATAATTTCATTATCAATTTGTAGATAATCACCAGTGCTAAATCCAACAACACTTTCTAAATTAATCAATCCACTAGTTGTTGTCAATCCAGCAGAAGAAACGGTTCCAATTCCAGCGTAGAATGGAATCATTCTGCTTCCTAATTTCTCATCAATTGCACTAGTAGTCTCATTTTGAGACGCTAAGCTATCTCTGAGTAGGAATACATTTCCACCAGTAAATGCTGCCGTATTAAATCCTACACCACGATAGAAAGTGAAGCTAGTGATTCCAAGTCTTTCTCTTACAGTATAGTTTCCATTGTATACTGTTTGTGCAGATCCAACAATACTGAATCTGTTGCCTACAGACAGACCGTGTGCAGATGAGGTGATTACTGTTACAATTCCACTGGAGACATTAGTGTATTGAATATCAGTGATATCTTTGGTTTCATCACTTACATAGAAGAAACCAGAAGATGTTGTATAGATTCCAGGATTGACTGATGAAGTTACCGTAACGGATCTAGAACTTGAAACACCAGAAATTCTAAAGAGTCCATTATAAGAACTGTCGTTGCGATTACCAGTGGTTCCAACACCAACGACCTCTAAAGTATCACCTACGTTATTGTTAATGTCCGAAACGGTTACAACAGCAGCAGACCAATTTGCCTCAGTTCTTATACCAACGATGGTCATTGTCTGACCAATTCCATAAGCAGAACCACCATCAACAAGTGTTACACCATTGACAGTACCACCAGCACTGACAGAGATGTTGACAGTAGCACCTTCACCAGTAATTCCAATACCGATTAGGGATGCATTGTATAGAACAGTGGCAATACCAGCATAACCATAATTAGTACCAAATCCAGTCAGGGAGAGACTCTTGATAGAGTTTAGACCATGCTGAATGTCACTATAATATGTTGTGATTCCAGAGTCATGTTTTGCATTAGTTACAGCAGTACCAACTCTAATGTCTTTGTAGAATGTCTCAACAGTTTCTTTGGTTAAACTGTGTCTTCTGTCATTGACACTTACTTTACCAAGTTTTTCATTAGATGCATAGCTAACAGTTGAACCTGGATCGCTATTGTAATTATCTCTATCTCTTGTTGGATATAGGAATGCAGGACTTTGACCATAATTATCACCAGTGAAGTAAGAATCAGTTGGTGAAACATTATTGGCAAGGCAAGTTACATGGTAAACACCATCTGACTTATTGTAGATTTGCTCCTGTAGAGTATCAATTGTATAGATTGTATAAGTGTTTCTAAAGGATTCTCTCGATACTGTAGGAAGATTCTCGTTTCTTGTTGAAGAAACATCAATTACAGTACCAGGAGTTGAAGAAAGGTTAACTGTAAATCCTTTATCACTAGTAACTCCAACAACAGGGAAAGTACCATTGAAGCCAGAGTTTGCTGCACCAACTGGATTGTTTGCACTTCTAATATTGTTAATCTTAATGTTGTCACCAACATTAAATCTGTGAGGTCTTTCAGTAACTACTGTACAAATGCCTGCAGATTGATCATGTGATACTGAGTGAACAATTCTTAGATTTCTTCTTTCTTTAGCGTTTTGAACACCAGCAAATTCAAAGGCAGCACTAACACCTACGGTCTTACTTTCCTGAATGATGTAACCAATCGAAGGTGGCTTAGCATTTGCTGCAGTTGAACCATACTCCTTTGGAATTACATATCTGAATCTGTAGATGCGATCTTCTACGCTTCTGGTATCAGGTCTTCTGTTGATATAAGTCTTAGAACTTGAATCTGTTAAGAATTGTCTATAAGTAATGAAGTCGCTATGAATTCTATTCTTGACAGGATCGCTAGAAGATACAATATACCAGTTCTTATTGACAGTATCGTATTGAACTGGGTGTCCAAAATCACCAGGGGTCTTATCAGATACTCTACTTACAATTGTTAGAACACCACCTTTAGTATTATCAAAGGTTACAGGTACTGGTGTTCCAGTAATTGCATCATTTAGACTCTTGGCTAGTTGAACTTGGTTAGTCGCTAGACCACCAGTAATTGCAAAGTAAACAGTATCAGCTTCCATTCCATCAGGAACAGCGCCATTATCACTGAATACTCTTACAGATTCACCATTGAATAGTTTGTGATCAGTCTCAAGGTTAAGGGTGTTGTTTGAAGTGATGCTGTTAGCAGCACCGACACGAATAACCTTATATGACTTTTCACCAGAAGGCCCATCAGTGGCATCTGGAGTTGGCATCAATACAGGAGCAGTAGCAACAGTCTCTGCAGAACCTGTAGAAACAAGAACATTCAATAATTCATCGTTCTTGGCACCAAGTCTATAAGAACTTAGAATGTATGGAGGTGCATTGTCTGGATCAGTGAAGTCATAGCAATATAGTCTTGAGGTTGTTCCAACACCTGCGGTTGATGTCGATAGACCAACATCTAGAGAAACCCAAGTAATTGGATCAACTACATCATCAGAATCTTTTGGTGGAATAACGTGTGTAATATAACCTACGTCGTCACGATCAAATGACTCTGCTCTATAACCTTTAGATACTAGTGCTTTTGCACCAAAGTTAGAGTTAGAGTTGGTAATTGACAAGTCACCACCAGACTCTGCTAGGAAGTGATTTGCATAACCAATAGCAAAGATAGAAACGCACTGAATGAATGAACCATTAGCAGCACGAATATGATAGTTACTATATTCTGGCTTATAGATTGCCCTAGAGTTTAAGTGTAGTGGCTTATTAGCATCAGAAGTGCTATTTTCATCTTGATAAGTACCAGAAGTCTTATCATAGATTACGAATGCATTATCATCTTTCTGAAGGCTAATACCAGTAAACTGTGCAACAACCACAGATTTGAAACCAGTAGCCTTACCACCATCAGCATTCAATCCGCTCATACCAAAGACGGATCTCATGCTACAGTTGAAGATGTATGGTGAAGCACCATTTACAGTATCTGGCTCAACAACAAGATTTTCAGCACCATTTAGAAGAACACCAGTTCCTGATGGAGTTGCACTTGCTCTATACTGGAATCTGGTAGCACTAGCAACACCAACTACATTATAAGATCCATTGTAGACTGTAGAAGTAAAACCACTGATTCTAATAGGATCATCAATGTTTAGACCATGGCTGGTTGCAGTATCAATGGTAACAAGGTTTCCAGCATAACCTACGCTAGAAATTCCAATGTCATCAGCAGTAAGAGCACCAACAATCTTGAATTCTGGAGTGTTAGGTTCAAAATCTAGGGTTGTTGGGAAATCTCCAATTGCTCTACCAGAGCTATCACCATATGCCTCAGCAACTTTATAATAGTACATGCTGAGGTCAGTATTCGTTGATGAAGTACCGACACCAACTCCGTTTACACCATCAGCATACTCAAATACTGCTAGTTTGTGGTGAGAGAACGTAGGAGTCTTTGTATTTCCAGCATAATCATAGTATACTGAACTGTTGATGTCACCATCAAATATTGAGAACTGCCAGAAATAGCAACCACCAGTGATTTTGAAGATTGAAGTGCTGGTGATGCCAGCAGTTTCAGGTTCTGGGACAAACTTAGGACGAATTTTGGTCTTACGAAGGTCTAAACCAACAATCGATGTTCCTCTAGGAACGATTACACCACCATGAACAGAGTTGAACTTATAAAGATCGTTACCAGGATCTTGAATGTCATAATTGGTGTTTACTGTTAACTCAGAAAGAGTTGCAATATTACCGTTTACATCTCTAAACTCTGCATTTCCACCAACGTTAGCTACAGAGAATCCAGGTCTGTTATCAATCTCGTATGTACCTGGATATAGTAAGATGGTTGTCTTATCAAATTTATCGTTGTTCTGACCAATATTATACGAGAATCTTGCTGCTTCAAGTAGTGCTCTTTGGATAGTTTTGAAAGGTCTCGTTAAGGAATTACCTTGGTTTTCAATACTATCGGTCGCATCTAGATCTGATGGATTAACGTATAAAATGTTTCCGTCAGTGTTCTTTAAGAAATTCTCTAATCTGCTTAAAGGCATGGAAATATAACCATAAAGGAGCTGTTATGGTTTATTTATATTCATACAAAAAATCGAGTTATTTATTTTTTAAGTATTCCACAGCCATCATAAGACTATCAAGATTGTCTCCCAGAAGACCCATTCCTGTATTACAAGGCTCACATAACCACCCCCTAAATTGATTTGTTTCTTGATCATGATCTAAACAAAGATTTTTTTTGTTACCAAATTTAACTGGTGGTTTTTTGCAACAATCGCAAATTTTTGGCATTGGCGGAGCATTTTTACGAAGTTTATCTCTCAATTTCGCAAGGTTTTTTCTACATGTTTTACATGTACTATCTAAATTATCATGATAATGGGAATGTTTAGCATACTCTAAAATTGGTTTTTCAGTTTTACATTTTAAACACACTTTAGTTTTTATTTTAGAATTATCTTCTATTCCAGAAAGTTGAAGTAAATTCATTTTAATATATTTTATATTATATAAAAGCCCCCGATCCGATTTGAACGGACGACCTGCTGTTTACAAGACAGCTGCTCTACCACTGAGCTACAAGGGCGTTAATCAACGGGTAACATTTCAGGATTTTCTAACTCAACATTAAATAACATTGGATGACATTCTTCGTCAATCAAGTAAAATGATGATTTGTATAGATCTTCTGGTTCGTAGCTACATTCGTTGTTTGCGAGTTTAATTAACTCTTCATCATGAATTGATTCATCAGGAAGTTCATCAAATGTGAAAGGAACCTGATTTATGAAATACATCTTCACTATCATAGTGCCGTTCAAATACCAGCAATATGCAGTGTCGATTCGATATTTCATAAGCTTCATTGCTTTGGGTTATTTAGTGTTTTCCAAAAAACCTTTTTGGCAATTTTTTGGGGGAATTTTTTTCCCGCCTTTTTTTGAATCAAAAGTCGATTTTGACTCAGATAGGAACGGTCGGACTTGAACCGACATGGGCGTAACGCCCGACAGATTTTAAGTCTGGTGTGTCTACCACTTCCACCACGCTCCCATAAAAACTCAGAAGAGTTTGAGTTGGTTGTTAGTTTCTACCACATAAGTGGGAGGATGGAAATGACAATACTCGTTGAAAGTGATCTTCATTTCCTTGTTAGTCAGGTTAGCATGTCGTGCTGCTTTTGGCAAGTTCCACTTAGCAGTGAACAGCATTTCCATTGACTTTCTGGTTTCTGGTCTCATAAGAATTAAAAAATTGATGGCGGGGGAGAATGATCTCCCCCAGCACTTCCTTCACACGGACTCATATATTATAGCAGATCATTCTGTGTCTGTCAATACCCCGATGAAGTCCTGACCAGGATAATCCTTAATGGTCTCACCCTCATACTCGACGATCAGGTTTTCGAGGTCTTTTCTTTCAGCAAACACTGTATAATAACAGTAGATCTTTGTAAGCTTCTCAGATCCAATGATGATCTTGTCTGATTGAACTTCCTTGACATATAATGTTGAATCTGAATACTTATAAGGAGTCAATTGAACTGTAATCGTTGTCTCGTCTACCAAACCACTCCAGTAATCTGGAAGTTTGATTACATGCTCCCCATCCAACTTACCTCTATAATAGACAGCAATTTCAGGGCCTTCAAGAGAGACGTGACGTAATCTATGACCATCTTTAGTTGGATGTTTGATGTCAAATGGTTTTGCAGGTAGTGCTTTTGCGTTTGCAATTTCAGTAGCAACATCACCAGTTCCAGTCAAAGTAATTGCTGATACTGTTAGTGTGTTAGTAATTCCAACTGGACTACTAAAAGATGCTGCTGCTGTAAATGCAGCAACTCCAGAAACTGCTAGTGTTGATGCAATTGATGTGGCGGCGTTTGCAAATGATAGCGTTCCACCTGTTAACAATACAGCTCCTATTGTTGCAGCTCCAGTAATAGAAACACCACCAGTAATAGTTAAGAACCCTGTTACTGTAGTTGGAGCGATAACATTTAATAAACCACCTTTAATATTGGTGATAGGACTTGTTACATCTATAGCTGCAGCTGCAATAATGCTGTGACTCAATGCACTAACTTGCAAACCCATCCCAGGAAACGGTGTAATACCATCACCAAGAGCACTGATCTTTAGAGCAGTTCCAACTGCATTTAATGATGGGATGATATTAACTACAGATGTTTTTGGGAAAACAGGCCCCATAATACCATCAATTAATGTGCCACCGACAACAAGAGGCCCATTAATCGTTGCAAGACCAGGAAGTTTTAAAAGACCTAAGCCTGGTACAAATGTCGGATCAGATAATCCAACGTGCAAACTATTTTCTGCACATAAAGATGGGAAATTCATTACAACAATCCTCCTAATCCTGTTAATCCATTAATGATAGTTCCACTTATACTTAAAATTGATTTGGAATCAACTCCAGAACCACCGATTGTCATCCCTCCAGTGATACTCAAGAATGATTTGCCACAAATGTCCATTGCCAATGATGCATTCATGTAGATATTTGTAGAGTCCATCTTAATGGTATCTTTACAATCAATATTCACATCATTGGAAGCTATAATATCAATGTTACCATTGCTAGAATTTTCTGTCTCAGGACCTGACGCAGCAACTACTATATTTCTTGCAGACAAATACAAAGTACCGTTAGGTGCTTCTATTAGAATGTCTCCCTTCTCTGCACGAATCCATTTTGCTGGGATGTGTGGTTGATTAGAATCTGCATTAGAAGATAGTTCTGTACCAACTACTTCAATTGATGCTTCACTAACAGTCTTTACATTTCTACCACTCTCAGCATAAATTTCACCATCACCATTTTGACAAATCATAGAATGGTTTACCTTTCCATGGACAGGAATGGTATTACCACCGTCTACTCTGTACGTTGATTTTATTTGTACTGTCGGTTTTGTCATCTTTGAACACAATCCACAACGTTAAGAACTCTACCTACACCGAACTCGCCAGCGTCTTCTTTATTTACCTCAACAAATCTGAAGACTGGTTTCAATACTGCACCAGCACCATCCAAACTAACAACTTGAATCTCTGGGACTTGTGTAAATCCACCACCTTTGTTTGTAACCTTGACCCCAATAATTGAACCATTTGGGCCAAATTGCAATTCAAACTCTGGAAGATCAACTACTCCAATATCATTATCACCTGGGATTACTACGATTGCAGTGTTCTCATCATAACCACTACCAATATCATCAATCTCAACACTATCAATAACAGTCACATAAGAAGTTGAATTGATATCATTGTTCCCCTCAGAAGGAATGCTAACTTCTTCAGAACCATATTGTTGTGTGGTTTGATTGTTCAGATATCCATATCCAGGATCATCAATAATAATTCTAGTCACTCCACCATTACCAAGTACAGCTCTTGCTCTTGCATTTTGTCCCTTACCACACCCGTCAATAATAGAAACGTATGGTAGTTCAAAATATGCTTGACCAGTGTTCACGATGTTAGCACCAATTACCTGACCAAAGTTATTAACAATTGCTTGTGCAGATGCTCCAGATCCACCGCCACCTAGAATTTGAATGCTTGGTGGGCCACATCTCAAAATGTCTCCACTACATCCACCAAATCCAAAGTCAACATCTCCAAAGAGATCTGGATTCTTTTTCTTGAGATCATTGATAAGACTTCTAGCACCAGCAGCACCTGCCTTATTCATAATCTTATTGAAGTTATCTATCTGTTGTTGCGAAGGGCCATATCTTGTGGTGAACTTTTGAGGTGGTGTGCAATTTCTCTTCTCACAATCAAACAAGCTTCTGATAAATCCAGCAATGTTTAGTGCCTTAGTCATGATTTCATTTGCTTTACCCAATGCACCACCAAGGAAATTGCTTAGTTGATCTAGTGTTGGGCCAATAGCATTTGCAAAGGAGTCAAACAAGTCTCCAAGCATTTGACCAACAAAGTTATCAACAACACAAGATGCTGCATTAAGAACTTGACCAACCATGGATTGTAGTTGGTTAATTACATAAGAGAATATCTTCTTGATAAATTTCTTGAATAAACAGTAGATTGTTGTTAGTAATGTTCTTACCTTTTGCTGGGCTGCAGATTGTTTTGGCTTTGGAAATAGTACTGAAATTAATCCCTGAAGTTTTTTCGATACTTGATCAAAAATATACTTCATCCCACGCTTGAACAAGCCTGTGATAAGACCAGCAATTAACATGCCAATCTCTCTGATTTCTCCAGCAATACTACCTAGTTTATTTGCAACTCCACCAACATAAAGATTAAGATATGCTTGATAACCCTGCATTCTTGCCATGAAATCTTCAAGAGCACTTGTAATCTTTGAGACTTCATCATTTTTACAAGGATTTGGTGGTATGGAAACCTTGTCAGTGGCTAAGCAGAACTTGGCAGTAGCTTTGTCTACATCTTCTGGGATGTATCTTGACTTATCATCAATGCCACAAGTTCCTTTCTTAGGATTAACTCCCGTACTAGTTGTACTTCCAACACCAGTTCTGACATTTTGACCACCTAGAGTTTCTCCACCAACTCTAATGGTGTGATTACCTCTCTTACCTGGAGGTAGTGTTGGAAGAAACTTTGTACTCTTATTTGTCTTAACCTGTGTCAGTGTTTGTAGATTCTGAATCCCAGATCCTTTGTATAAAGAACCAACGATTACTGGTTGCTGCCCCTCATCACCATCTAGGAAAAATCCAAAGACAGTTTCTCCTCCAACATATTCATGGGAAGTTCCTTCACCAAGAGTACCATTAGCCACTCCAGGAGGAACTAAGATATGTGCCCATGGCAAATCTACGTCGGGCAGTTCTCCACCATTCGCAGTGTGATACCCAAAGATTCTAACCTTTACACGATTATAATACAGAGTTGTATCTTTCTTTCGTGCAGATAATTCTTGAGTATTAGACTTTGATGTGTCTGGTAGAGCAATCTGCCCAAGCCACCACACAAAACCATCTCTTCCGAGATAGTGTGTTCTAACTAATTGGTTGGAGGATTGATCTAAAAACATCAGTCGTCGTATACTCTACATTCTAGGGCATCTGGATTTGCATCACAATAAAGTTCTAAAGGAGTTGGATCATGCTCATCACCAGGATGACGCTCTGCATATGCTTCCAAATCTTTTAGCTCTTCTTCAGTATGACGACGCATCTGTGGTGAGATGGTAGGATTATCAAGAATCTCTTTGTCTTTTTGAATATGTTGTTCGATGTTTTCCATGTTATGCTACCTGAGTTTTGATTTCGTAAGAGTCTCTAATTAACTCAAGACTGGTGTAACAAGTTTTGCCAGCAAATGCATGGTGCAATGCAGATATCATATAACGTCCAGAGTTTTGAGAACCATAATTTTTATCTTTCATTTGTGAAGCAGTTTCAGGTATTCTACATTCGATTACTTGACCAGCTCTTAATGAAGGATTGCATGGTATTGTTATTTTTAATACCTGTGAGAACAATAGATTGTACCTCACAACAGCTTCTGCTTGATATTTAGGTAGGTCAGGATACATTGTATCCTTGCTAAGTTTACCAGTCTTATCTAAATTACCAACGTCCAACGATCTAACATAATATCTAGAAGGAAACTCTTGAATGTTTCCTGGTAGTGGAGGATAAGACTCTGTAAATTTCTTAGCAGAAGTTGCAATGCTCTTATTATACTTCTCTTTTAATTTAAAGTCAACACTCTTAGCTTCATTTGTATACATGTTGTAGAAGAATGTATTGCTCGAATACATTCCAAGTCGTAAAGAATTCAGTACATCATTATTTTTCTCAACATAAGATGTAAGTATTCTAAACTTATTATTTGGATTGTTTGCCGCTGATGCTTCGTCTTGTGTATAGATCTCTTGAACATCTCCACTCAACAACGTGTTGATACTCTTAAAGACATATCCATCTTGAGTTTCAAAGAAAAAGTATCCAGCAGATTTCTTTTCACCTGATGAAACTGCCTTTGGCATCAGGAAAGTAAACAAATCAAAAGGTCTTTTACTATTACCAATGAAGGAGTACTTGTTAGAAGTTTGTTCTGTCTCTATCCTTTTAGTACTCTCCAAACTCTTAAAGATTTTCTCAACCGTTGTTGCAATATTACCATCAAATCTATTTGAGATCCTTTTAGTTTCATTCTTTAAGGTTTCAAAACTTACAAGTTCTAGGTTGAATGCAGTCTTTCCAGAGTCCTTCAAGACTTGCATACTTCTAACTCTGAAGTTGACTTTAATTTCATCTTCAGAAAAATCTGTGACCTTGACACTTCCAATTACTTGTTCTCCACCATACAACTCAATCTTCCCACCGACAACATCAGTTGTCATGAACTTTAGATTTGCAGTAAGTCCAGGAGACTTTACGTTCTCATAAAAA
>Ga0208162_1000617_pt1 | contig 19885 bp, 22 predicted proteins | sample CB_VirMetaG_4_FD_184539 | JGI IMG/M metagenome (GOLD analysis project Ga0208162, IMG submission 184539) | Freshwater to marine saline gradient viral communities from Chesapeake Bay - CB_1508_1M Viral MetaG (SPAdes) (version 4) | ecosystem: Environmental > Aquatic > Marine > Coastal | place: USA... | reverse complement strand
TTCCAAGCATTATCAAAAGCACTCATTTCTTTTTGCCTCCTTTCTTTTTACCACGGAATTTACCACGGCAATATTGTACAGCCCAACCGTTTGCATAGGCTGATGGATAAACTTTGAATTTGCGCTTGGCAGCAGCCTTACCTGCTGGACACAATTTCTTCTCTAAGAAATCAAATGCATTGTTCATACCACTGCAATGACCGCATTCACAATTCATAATATCACTCTATTTTTACTATGGTTGGTTTGCCGCCTACTCCTTGCTTTTTGGCTCGTTTGCGCTTAGTCGCTGCCCTCTTCTGTCCCTCACTCATACTACCGGAGGTTTTAGGTGTTTTGCTGCTTACTTTTACACTAGGTCTACACTTTGGATAGCCTTTACTTGACTTACTCGCTTTACTGCGGCCACATGGTGGGTGTTTGCCATCTTTGTTTTTACGACTTACATCTACCCACTTTTCTTTGAACCATCGGTTTAAATTTTTAGATATGTCAGACTTTAGAGTACCAGCCCCAAGTGATGCAGGTCGGCCACATCTTTGACATGGCTCTTGTAATATTTTGTTACCGCATTTTGGACATGGTAAATTTGCAGGGTTTTGGTTTGCTACAATCTTTCTTGGTTGCCTCATTACTGTAGGAGAAGATGCTACACGGCTTAATTCTTCTTTGAGTAATTGAAATGCGATGTCCATTGGTTCGCCTGTATATTTCATTTGGTCGGCTTCGTTCATGTAATTATTATCACACACAATACCCAACTGATTTTTGACCGCTTCGCTATTGTCTTCAACCCATTGTAAAATCTCTTGACATGAATAACCTTGCCATTTATGATATTCGTTAGTAAAATCATTTTCACTTTCCATGTCCAAAATTAACTTTAATATAGCACTTCTAACCTTTTCAGCACATTCACAAGGGCTTTCATAATCACCCATTGTCATATCTACCATAGGTATATCTTCTTGCATCGGTACTTGCTCTTCAACACCTTGAGTCATTGGTGGTGCTAATTCAAGTTTAAGTAATTGAAATGTGATGTCCATTGGTTCGCCTGCTACCTTTATTTTTGTTGTAACATCGTCATCTAAGAATGGACTTTCATGGGGTTGTATTCTTTGGTCTAAAGATAGTGGCTGTAGTTTACCACTTGCTATAAGTTCATCAATACTCGCAGGTGCCCCTCTTCGCTCAAACCATTGTGATGACCCACTAAGATTAGGAAATTGTTCTAAGAAGTCTTTTCCTTCTTGTGATAATGGTGGCAAATTAAATCTTTTAGGATTAAAAGAAGCAGGGACTATATTTCTTGGTAGTGGTATTTCCACTACTGTATCTTTGTCAAATCCGCCATACTTGAAACCCTCTGCTGGTGTATTAGCCCCTTGAGTGTTAAGACGATACCATTCGGGATTTTCAGTAGATGCAAGTAATGTTGCTTGTAATTTAGGACTTTGAGTCAAATCGGGATTTTCTAAAAACCTTTGATTCGGTGGGCCTACATATACACCCTGCACATTAAAATTAGGATTAATTTGTCCGGGTCTATTTGGGTCTAATAATCCCGGTACAGTTTTACCTTTTTTTCTTTGTACCTGTATTTCAAATGGTATATTTTGACCTACTCCTTGTCTTTGATTAAGTGACAAAGACCTCGGTTTCATACCAATATTACGCTGTCCGGGTCTAACATATCGTAGCGAGCCACCATCTATAATGTCATCAAGCGATATACCACGCTTTTCATCTATGGTAGGTATGTAAGCCTTAACTAAAACCTTAGTCACTACCATCACCCCCAAATTCAAATTCTTGAGCAGGGAATAATGATTCTTTTATTCTGCCACCCACAGAAGGCCTTCTCATTCTTGGATTAAATGGGTGTAGTCTACTAATTATTTCGTTAGCAATACGCTTTTTTTCTTCACGACTCATTGATGGATTATCAATTCCAAATCTACCTCTGCGCCAACTACCCGGTAATTTTTTTCTTGCATCCATATAATAGTCTTCACCTTCTTCCATAGCAGGTAAGTCTTCATATTCTTGTATTTCTCTGTTAAATACCCCAACTAATCTTTCGGGAGGAATTGGTCTTGTAAATACTCCTTCTCTGCCTTCTCCGACTTCGGGTCTTGCAAATGCTTTATCTTGTGGTACCCCAAATCCTCGTATTCCTACAAGTCGTGCGCTTTCGGGGTGGTCATCTAATAAACTCCAACCACCCAATCCACTTGCGCCATATACATTTGCTGCTACTGTGTTTTCTATATCTTGAGAATAAGCCGGGGCTACAAATCCTAGACCTTGACCTGTTGGAAATACAGGGTTACCTCGTTCAGCCATAAGACGCTCATAATATTCATTTGCTTTAGAATTAATATTTGGTACTAATCCATATCCTGTTATTCTACTAAGATTAGGATTATTTTCCATTATTTTTACTGCATTTACAGGAGGGATAGCACCGGGTAATATGTTTCCTTCTTTATCAAAATGTTCACCTTCAGTTGTCATATCCCACATATGTTCGGGTAAAGTAGTTTGACGGGAAAAATAGTCTCTTACTGCTGGTAATTTTTTGTAATCAATGTCCTCTGATAAATAGTCCTTAAATCTAGTTGGGTCAGAACTTGTTTCTAGTTCCTCTCGGATTACGTCTGCTGCGCCTAAATGTTCATCTAAGTCTCCCCCATCAAATAATAGTTTATTTCTACCTATAATATTAGGAGGTGCAGCAATGTCTTCTATGCCAGCATTTTCTTTTCTGCGCCGTTGCATATATTGCTCTACATTACGAGCCTGTTGAGCCGGACTAAACCTTGTTGGGGTATTGTACAAGTTACGAAAACCAAACTCATCGAGCGTAGTCTGTTGTTTTACAACAATAACGCTCATGCATCTGCGATGTAACGGTAAGTTAAAGAATTATCCTCTCTTCCCATGTGCATGAGTAGAATCGCCGTTAGCGCATCTAACGGTGAAAATATTGAAAAATTTGCACCACTTGTTGCTGGTGCTGTTAAATTTGCAGCAGGTGCATTAGCAAGAGGTGCTGCTTCTAAAACCGGCAAACTAGCACTTGCGGGTAAGTTACTAGGTGGCGGCAATGATGATAAGAAACCTAGTGCTGCTAGTCAAGTTGCTGGTGCAATGCAACAACAAGCAGAAGCAAGAAAGCAGAGACAACAAAATCAAATTCAAAACAATATGCAAATGGCTGACAGAGCCAAAAACAATGCACAGATTAGCACCGGAGAACCTATGGATATGTCTTGGCGGTTGCTAAAAGATTGGAATTGGAATTCAGAATTAAGTCCAATGGTAAGACGGGCTATTATTCAAAGAGCAAGATTAGCACGAAGAAAAGGTAAATACTCTAAAGTTCATTCATCTCCATCAAAACATCACGATAGGCAATTTGCTGAAAGATACCATCCACATCAAAAAATGCCCGAAGATGCAAGAGGTCTTGAGCCACACGAAATAGCGGCTGCAATGGCTGATTTATATTTAGAAAACCATCCCGAACTATACCAAGCGTTACATGAAGAATTGCCACAACCTGCTGACCCTAATCAAACTAATACACCCGGTATGGTGTTTCATGCACTAAATACAGACAAACCTAAAATTAGTGATAATACATCTTGGGACACATATGCCCCCGTAATAGCAAAACCTAGTATGTTTGCTAAACCTATGGTTCATACAGCAGTTAATTCACCAATATCATCAGCAGGTAATAGACATACAATTCGTGTATCAAGTATAAGAGACTACTCACACACATACGGTGGTCACAATGATGTACTACCATCTAAGTTTAATCTTATAGACCCATTGAGTGAAATAAAAGCACTTAGGGATATGCCTACAAATTTGCCTTTACAAATGCCAATGCCTACAGAAGAAGAAGAAGAAGAAAAGCCTACAGAAGCAGATACTTTGAGGCGGGATTATCGTATTAGGCAACGTAATGCTGGCGAAGAAAAATGGCGTGACAAGATTTCAACTGTAGAAGATGAAAAACAAAACAAAATCGAGCAAGATGTCATAAGTCGGTTGGCTACTGAAGCAAGTAATATACAACAACGAGATGCAAAACGGGCTAAACAATTTGAAGCACAACAAGCAAGAGAGCAGCATTTAGCCGCAAGAGAGCAAGATGAATTGTCAGTTACTCAAAATGAGTTTATGCCGGGTTTCTACAATGTAACAGACCCCGCATATCCACTACAAGGTACAATGTTAGTAGGCCCATTCGACAATGATAAAGGACAGGGCTACAACTATTATCACAATCATTATCAGAATCAACAAACTGTTCAAACAGGTGAGCCTATGGATTTGGCTTGGCGTATGCTCAAAGAAGAAGATTCTTATGATGAAAAAGTAAAGCGGATTTTAGATAGATTGGCTAATCAAGGTATTACTCCCGGTAAAAATCTAAACCCAATGGAACTTGCCCCTCATGAGCAATTATGGAATGATGAAGCCGATAAAGACCTTCAAGGAAAAACTGATGAATTATTTGATTATGCAATAGCACAAGGGGTAGACCCCGGTGAATTATTAGATGCTTGGCATGATAGAGCCTCAATGGTTGAAGGGCTTGATTATGGTGAGCCGGGAAGTGAATTAGGATTTAGGGCACACGCTGTAGACCCCTCTCAATGGAAGAAGTTAGCAAGCGAACCAATGGGATTGGCTTGGCGTATGCTCAAGCAAATGTCAGATGAGCAAATGCAAGAGTGGGCATATGAGAATCTACGCAATCAAGGTATTATTATTCCCGATGAGAGGGAAGAAGAAGTAGTACCAAAGCCTAAGATACCTACTTTGTATTACTAATTTTTTCACCGGTAATTAAATCTTTATTCTGAGTTTTTTCAGCCTTATCTAATTCCTTAGATTTTGCATCAAACCAAGTGTCAAGAAGTTTACAGCGTGTCATTATGCTTCACCTATCAAGCATTTTGGGGTCATACATTGGAGTATAAGAAATAGGGTTTCTTCTTAATCTGTTATATTCTTCTTCAGACATACCTTCTTGCGGCATTTTTAATCCAGCAGGGCCATAATCTCCGCTTTGCAAAGGTAGTGTAGGAGGATTATCGCCTCTTTCATCCCTAAATTGGCCTATATTTGGTGTTAATGTTCTATTAACCATTCTCATATGGTTATAGGGATTTTTAATCGCTTCTTCTCGTTGTGCTTTTCCTTCATCTAAATGTGCTTGTGGGGTATAATTTTTCAAAAATGTCCATGCTGTATTAAATGCTTTTTTCATTTATATCACCTTAATATTGACCATAGTAAGCACTTCTTTCATCTTCAGTAAGTCCGAGGTATTGGTCTTGTCCTGTATATCTATACCCACGACCTAAATCCCGACCTCTTAAATACATAGCATAACAATCTCTACATAGTGGCCCATCATCTGATTGCTGTACATTTAAATTATCATCTTCATCGAAAGGAACTCCACAACGGTAACATTCATCTAATCCTTTCAATATTTTCCATGCTTTGTTAAACGGTTTACTCATTATTCATCACCTGTTAAAGTGCGCCACCAATCGGGTTTTTTTGGTTTGTCAAATGCTTGTTGCTCGCCTTTGCCACGCTTTGACCCTCGTGGAGACATTGGAATAGTTTGTGGGCGAGCCATATTTCCTTTTCCACTAGGCATATCTTCGGGTTCATCGCCCATCATACCCATATCTCTCAAATATTCTTCTATTGATTCGTTATTCATATCGGGATGAACTGACCCTCTTTCACCTTCAAATGGGTTAGGTGGTCTATATTTTGGCCCTTCATGTCCACCCATACCTGCTCGCTGCTTGTATCTATCTCTTGCCAACGGTGCCAATTCCATAGCATCTACTGAATCTTCAGCCATTAGTGGGTCATCCATTTCTGCCATTTCTCTTTGTGCGTCACGCCCTGTACCTTGATAATTTGGTTGCCCAAATAACGGATGCTCACGCATAGAAACACCGCCATAAGATTTTTCTTCATCATGAGGGTTTTTGAAATATTTGAGTATATCCCATGCTTGAGAAAAGGGACTTGCCATGCACCCCCTATGGGGGGTGAGTATAATAATTTAATTATGAAGATTCTACTTTTCCCCACGGCATAGTTTGTCTTAGTTTATTCCATTCAACAGGTGGAGGTGGTGGAGGTAGTGGAGGTGGTGGAGGTCTAAACTCATCCAATTTTGTTTGTCTTGTGCCTATTGGAAACTGCCCATACTCATGTTCCATTTCCATTGGTAAACTTCGTATTGGTATGGCACCATAATCTCGCCTTGCTAAATCAGACAATTCTATTATTTTTTCAAGATTTGCCCCTTCATACAATTCTTCAAAATATTCAGGGTCAAAAGAATCAGAAAGTGGTTTGCGTCTGTAATAAATTGGGTCATAATAACCTATTTTACCACTTGCATCAGAGTTGTTAAATGCTTCTAAATTAGGCGGTAAGTTGTCTAAAAACTTTTGATGAAATGAATTAGATTTATAGTTTCTATCACTAGAATCAATATCTATACCTGCATTTAGTAACCCTGTTAAGAGTTTTCTGTAGTAATCTTTTCTTCGGAATTGTTTAGGTGTTTCACCAAGAATGTCGTGTAATTGCATATCGCCTTCAGGAAAAGGGCTTGTACCCATAGGCATTCCGGGTTTAAGAGTTGATAACGCTTCATCTCCTGTACCTCTTAGAGTGTATGTGTTTATATTTGGGTTCCATTCTATATGGCTTACCGGTGGCCTATCTGCAACTCTTTCTTCTAATGGAGTAGGTAGTTTTCTATTTCTAAATGCGTCAATATCAAATCCAGCAGCACCTTCAATTGGTAACATTTCTTGTATATTATAACGCAAATCATCTCTTACCGAAGGGCGTTGATTAGATGATTTGAGCAATGCCCATGCTTCGTTAAATGGAGACATTAGTAACCATCTCCATCAAACACATTTTGTATTCTATGTCTTTCTCTTATTGCATCTATTCCTCTAAAGTTGCGTGGGCTATATTCTTCTAGTGATGTTTGAGAAGAGGTATCACCTGCTGGTGTAATAACTCCTACTTTTGATGCTGGAACATTTGTAGGCTGAGGTTTTGGTTGTGTTATTCGTATAGGTAAAGAACCATAGTCGGCTGCATTTAACCCGGATGCAGCAATTTCCAATTCGTTAGGGTCATTGCTCATTAAACCCGGTATTCCCTCTTGCATTTGTTTAAGTTTTTCCATAGTAACATTTGGTCTATTTTTACGACGATAAGTAATTGGTGAAAAAGGAGATAAGTTACCACGAGGCATTCTTACTTTTATATTAGGAGACATAGTGTCTATTAAATTTTCATGAAATGGATGAGACATGCTATTCCTAGAATCGGATTTTATACCTAAACCCGCATTTAATAATCCTCTCATAAGTTTTTTATAAAAATCTTGTCTTCTAAAATTTACAGGTGTGTTTCCATACCCAACACCAATAAACTGTTCAGAAAGTGGTAATTCATTACTAAGTTTTTTATCGGGGACTATAGAGGATAATTTTTGACCTTCATTACCTATTAATTCAAACCTACCGGTGCTTCCATAATTAGGATTATATTCAATATGACTTGGTATAGGTTTTTTTGGTAGTCTTTCTTCTAGTGGTGTAATTGGGGCTAATGATTGATGCATAAGAGGTAATTTGTATCTACCATCAATTATTGGTGAAGAGTCCGGTGTATCATGAGTCATTAGATTATCAATAGGTAATCGAGATTGAAATGTTCTATCTCTGTGAATTTTAGGTCTTGTGGCAAATATCTGATTATTATTTTTAGATTCGTTAAATGGACTTTCAGCCGGACCAAAACCTACCTTTTCTGCTATTTCTGCTAATTCAGACTGAGTCAGTGCATTTGTCCAATCAGCCGGATTAAAACTTACCTCTTCTTCTATTTCTGCTAATGACGTATCATTTTTCGGGGCATAATCTGTTTGGATTCTATGGTGCCAATAATCCTCATCATCATCTCTTGTCTCAAGAGGTGAATACATCCACTTTTGAAAATCATTATTGTAGTAATAATCGGGATTATTTTTCATTGCTGCATTATTTGGGTCTTTCATAGCGTCAATAGATTTGAGCAATCCCCATGCTTGCTCAAACGCTGTCATGGCATAGCCTATAGCACAGTAGTATAAAAAATCGTTTTTTGTAATTTTTTTTCCGAGAGGTGTGCGGGACTAAAAGAAGTGCTATGGGATAGCACTGTGCTATGACTCCTTCTAAGGCCATGCTATGGGGCCATGCTATGGCTCTGTACCCCGTTCTATAGAGTGCTATACTGCTCTGTGCTATGGGGCCTCTTACGGGTGGGGGTGTGGGGGTGGGGCATGGGTGCAGTGGGCGGCTCTATAGATTCCACCCCCACCCCACATGCGTCTGCGTACACGCATCTATAGATTCACGGTCTGATACTCCCCCCACCCCCGCATACAAGTAGTACCCCATAGCCCGCCGTTAGGCGCACCCCCATGAATAGCGACCATTGACCCAACCCATATGGGTGCGTTAGTACCTTCATTCAGATGCTTTGTACTATGCGCTATGGGTGTATGTATGCATGTGCTTACAACTCAAAATCGCTGCATTGAGGCTACAGAGTATTTAAACTATAATAGAAGGTAGTGTTGAGGTAATCGGAATGTCGGAAAACACCACACCACAACCACTAGGCTTGACCATCAACCGCAGCGTAGGATACGTCCTACAGATACAGGTACTTGTACCTGCTATCAAGGACTTTATGTCCTCCAACAGGCGCACAATTGACCTACCTTTCACCCCCGAAAGCGTAGCACTTGGCGTACCAGCGTTTGACTCAACCCTAGTTGACGGACAACATGTGTACACTATGCACACATACAAGAAGGCTGACTTGCTCAAGGGCATGCTTGGCAACTTCATGGACAACTTGGACACCTGCGGCGTGAAGGCTGCTAAGGATGGTACTCCATCCTATGCGTCCACTGCAAAGCACTTCGCTAACATCCTTGCACTTGAGCATGAGCGCAAGGACGGCGTGAAAGTCTCTGCTTTCATCGCTTCAGTCGCCAACATAAGGGCGGGTCTGAAGAGGGCTAACAAACAACAGCGTATCAATGCGAAGGTGGGCGAAGGCACTGCTTTCTTCGTCGAAGGTTTCAACGACAAGAACGGGGTTGCTCGTCCACTCCCAAGCATGAAGAAGGCTCTTGCTGCTGCTGCTCGTACTCACTTCCCGAAGGAGTGGGATGCTGCTAACGATGCTGACGACCGTGAGGCTCGCAAAGCAATCAAGGCAAAGTGTGGCGGATTCGTGTACAAGCAAGAAGATGCAGTAGGTAAGGTTGGTCAAATGCCAACCAACTCCTACACGCTGAAGATGATTGAGGGTATGCACCACACCAAAATCATCAGACTCGCAAGAGCGAACGGATGCAAGGGCAGGTCTAAGAAGGCTGCTCTAAACTTCATCGGCGACAACTTCAGCAAGTTGGACTTCTCAAGCCTGTGAGTAGGCTTGCAGTGTAGCGTTTAGCCATCGGCTCAGTTGCCCTCGTCACCCCTTCGGGGGTGGCGGGGGCTTTTTTTTATTTACATATCCTCATAACACGCAAGGCGAGGGGTAACGATGCCTCGCTTACGCCTGTACAGTAGTTCAGCCTTGCGAGTGAATTGCATCGCACCCATATGGGTTGGCCTCTTGCCGCTTCGACTTCGCCCACGCAAGGCGGGAAGAAAATCCTCTGAACTTTTCGATGCGAGCGAAGCGCATACTCAAGCATGATGCTTTTGACTATTCCTCTCGCACTCTTGGGGGAGGGTGGGGATGATTGCCCTAATACTTTCATCGTGAAATAACGTACCCTCACTTTCCTCGTTTCCTCACTTACCTCATCACTTACTTCACCCGTTTTGACGTAAGCAAAAACTTCACTTCATCATAGGTCTTACTCTCAATATAATGTATGTATTAAGGAGTATGAATAAAGTGAGGTAACCTTGCGCCCAAATCGCTTACCTCATTTTAGGTGAAGTGACGAGTGAGGAAAGTGAGGTAAGTGACGTTACGCACATTCTATAGACAAGGCAACTGCAAGCATGATACTACACAATGCCAAGAGTCTTGAATCCAAAACCAAACATCTTACGAGAGACAAAACCGATGGACTGAGACTACAGAGTATTTAAACTATAATAGAAGATAGGGTTGATGAATCCGAAAACTTTTGATGGCATTGATACAACTTCCCCACATGGGTTAGTACCTGCATGGACTACCGATGGTTGGTTCACTAAGAAGTATTCCTACATGAAGCACACAGATAGAACCTTACACATTGTCTATGGCGAGGGTGCAACCACAGCATACATGACTCGTAGTCGTATGCTTGATGCTACCACTCGTACTGAACTCAGCAAGGGTGGTCGCAAGATTCAACAGGATGTTACTCCCGTACTCAGCGAAGCAAGACTACGCTCATGGGCTAAGACACATGACATTCAAATCCATACATGGATAAGAGAAGGTAAGAAGATTAGGTTGACAAGCGCACCTACGATTAAGGAAATGGAGTGCTGAGTTACAGAATATATAAACTATAATAGAAGAAGGAGATGAGAAACATGGTAAGTCAGAAGGCAGCAGCACTAGCATTACACAAGAAGGTTCAGCAGACAGGTGTACTCCACATGAATTGGAGGCATCTAAACACTGCACGACTAGACTTGTTTGGTACAGACGAGAAGGGTACTGCATTGAAACTACTTCAGCATGCACACGACGATGTGTATGATGGTTGGGTTGATGCGTATGTACAAGACGGACTCAAACTTATTTCTGAAACAGATTCATTGTATTGGCCTGTGTTCATTCGTGCATGTCCATTACAACCACGCCCCGGTGTGCTTGAGTCCTCCGTTGCTAACAGCAAACAAGAAGCAGAAGATGTACTGAGGCGCATCATTGGTACTATGCTCAGCAAAGATGAGTCCGACTCTCCCATGTACGAGCATGGTCTTGTTGACCCCGAAGGTTGTATCATCATCCAACCATACATTGATGCTACTGCATCATGTGTTGTATCTCCTAATCATTACATCCTCATGGGTGCTGACAATGATGGCATCACTGCAAGCAAGGATTGTATCAAGGTTGCTTTACCTATCAACAACTGTGAGTATTCAATCCGTGACCTTGAGAAGTTGGGCATTGACCCCGACAAGATTGAGTTGGAGTTCGTATCTATGCTCAATGAAGATGATGTCGCTACTGCATCAAGGTCATCAAGCATGTACTCTCACAACAGTTTCCTTACACAACTGCGTGGCAGTGAGGGCGCACGACCTATCTCTCCACCACCAAAGGGTGTCACCATCAGTGGTACGTTTCACGGTGCTGAGAGAGTGACCATCTCTCACATACACAGAGTCAGTGACAACAGTGATGAGCAACTTGACCTCATGGAACAAGCACTTCGTGAGGGCATGCCATCCGGTGCAGTTGTCATCCATCCTACAGGCAATCACTTGTCTCACCATGCAGGTCAGTGCTTCAAGTATGGAGTTCCTTACATTGCATCTGACGAGCCGCAGGTTGGTGAGCAATGGACTCAAGCAGCAAGTGGTTGGGTCGTGCTTGACAATGATGGTACTTACGAGCCGCAGCCATACGATGCTGCTGATTACATTGATGCATTCAAGGGTGGTCTTGAGTTCGGCTTGTACAATTTCTCACGCCAACATGGTTGGCTATCCAATCACTTCCACCAATTCACAGGTGGCCCACTACACAACCCTGCTCAAACTGCTGTACTCGCAGGTGCATTTGCTGGCTGGCTTACCAATGCTTGCCTTGCTGTTTCTCTTGGTGAAGCAAGACACACACGCAGCACTACATACAACTCCACCTTCTTACCTATGTCTGTCATACATGCTGTGTATGGTGCTGACAATTGGCATGAGATTCACAATGAGAACTCACTACCACACAGCAGACAATCTTTCTATATGGCTATCGAGAAGTTCCCTCTCAACACAGAGTCTATGCATGGCTTGTTCAATATACTCATTGACATCTATGACCTTGAGTGGTCGAGTGGTTACGGTGGTAAGGCTTACGGCAAGGCTACCGGACTCGGTAAGTTTGCTCTCACATGCATCGAGAGGTTCATGACTGACCCAAGTGCTGAGAAACTACAGGACTTGGTTGGTGCAATCAATGACTTGGAACATGCAGTACACAACAATGGTTGCTTCTTCAACAAATTCATGAAAGAGATGGCACTTGATTGGGGCACAGGCAAGAAGTCTGTCACCATTCAACCACGTTACTTCTTCAATGTGTACTACGCTGCCATTGATGTACTGACTCAGACCAAGTATCGCAAGGAAGGTATTGATGTAACAGATGTCTTCGATGAGTACGATGCTATGATGGCTTTTGGTATCAATTACCTTCGTGACAATCCACTCGCACTCAATGATGGTTACCCACTACTGCAAGTTGCTACCCTTCATCTTGATGGTGCGTACAGACATCCGAAGGGTAAGTATGGTCAAGCACATCACCTTGATACATTCATCCCATGTGGTGTTGCTGGCTGTGGTCAGTGTGCAAGTTACAAGTCTGAACTTATGCAAAAGACAATGCAGGAGATGACCAACAATGTTTCACTACCTGTACCACCACCACAGTATTGCATGACACTACCTGTTGAAGAGAAGGAATCACCACCATCAACTCAAGACCAAATCGTAAACACATTGAACATATACCATGAGTCTATCAAGGATGGTATCGAAAGCATTGGGTTCTCAAAATACATCAAGGGATTGATGGATGATGAAGTGGTACTGAGTGACAAGGCTATGCATGTAAGTGCTAACATACTTACACTACTGAATACAGAACAACTACTTCAACACTACAAGATTGTAAATGGAGATGAGTGATATGGGTAAGAGAAAGAAATTGACAAGAAGACAAAAGAGAGAGGCGAGCAAGATGACAGACAAGAAGACGGACAAGAAGAAGAGTAACTACAACCCAAGTAACTTCACGGTTACTAAGACCAAACCAAAGTGGAACTACACACCTAAGCCACCTTGCCACACAGGGCAGCCGCTTGTGTTTACTACTGACACAGGCATCAACGTGTATGCTGGTGGCAAGAACCGCAGTGGTGGTTGGCACAAGATGGACTTCATCCCCGACCTTGCGATGGGGCCGGATGAGACACTTGTCTATTCCCTCAAGTCTAATGACCGTACTGTTGTACCCGATGGTTTCACTTGTGGTGAGTATGTTGGCAAGCCACTCACCCCACCACCAATCATCGCCCTTGACTTCCCCGACTTCGGCATTCCCAAAGTCGGCCCTAAGTTTTGGTATGCACTTGCACATGACATCGTTGACCTTGAACTCAAGAACATATCAGTGCAGTGCGCTGGTGGTCATGGTCGCACAGGTGTACAGTTGGCTATCCTCTATGACTTGCTCAACATTCACAGTGGCGGCAAGCCATACACCAATGTCGGTGACTTGATTCTCATGCTGCGTGACATGTATTGTTCTCACATCGTTGAGACTACAGAACAACAGCAGTACATCGCTGATGTTATCGGCATGCCTGTTGGTGACAATGTTATCGAGGACAGGTATGGTGGCTACTCCTACGGTGGTGGTGGATTGGGAAAAGGGGTAACGTTCACTCCTACTTCTGATGTATTTTCTGATGATGTGGAGTGGGAAGATTTACTTGACGATGACTACAAAGTTATCCAAGCGTATGAGATATGTGGTATGTGTGGACAGAAGAGTTGGTTCGATGACACTGAGTCCTACTGCGAGGTATGTCTTGAGCCATACATGAAGGCTGAAGAGAATGCACCCGCAGTTGTCTGTCCTTCGTGCGAGTGTGAGGACACTGCCATGACTTCTGTTGACAAAGATGGTAGCGTTATCGCATGCGACAACTGCGGTTGGTTCAAGCCGGACAAGAATGCTGAGGCTAAGGTATGCTACAGTTGTGGTATTGAGTATGCACCACACCACTTTACTATGCATGACCCCGATACATGCATGCAGTGTTTGGCTACTGATATGAGAATCAAGCATGACCAAAAGGGTGTCCAATGTGTACTGTGCAAGAAGGTCAAAGACAATGAGTACATACATGACTACCATCCAACTGAGAAGGGATTCATTTGCAGGGGGTGCTACTGATGAACTACGAAGATGCATTTTTATTGATGAGAGCCGCAAGTGACCCAAGCAAGGGTAAGCCGATAGCGTACAACACAAGATTGCATGTGAACCTTGACGGTTCTTTAACCATGAGACTTCATGACAATGCTATCATCAAATACACACCTACCCACATCACACTGATGGATGGTGGATTCAAGACAGCAACTACCAAAGCAAGACTGAATGCTTTGACTCCAAAAGGACTCAAGGTTGTACAGAAAGATTTCGTATGGTGGGTTGAGATTGGTGATGAGGCATGGGTAATGCACAATGAGTTTACAGTATCATATAACATGATTAAGAAATTGAATGAGGTGAAAGAATGAATCAACACACACTACACAAAATGATTAGAGTATTCGTAGGCTACGGTGAACCTATCGAAGAGGATGGGCAGGGTGCTAACAAACCCGATTGGCCTTTCTTCAACAAGGTTGCACAGCAAGATACTATCCATGCGCTACAGTTTGAAGAGGCTGCTGATAGATTCCACAAGTACAGGAACACACAGTTGCCTCGCCTACTGATTGATGCTGGCCTAGTCTCTCATGCAAATCAAATCGAGGACTTCCTTGATGACATGCGTGAGCGTGGTCGCAAGGCACAAGAAAAGAAGGCCAAACAAAACAAGAGGCAATCAGCAATCAACAATGTCGTGGTTGACATAGAGTTTGATTTGGTTGACAGGCAAACCGTTGATGTTGACAAGTACACAAAGAGATTCATTGACTTGGACTACGATGAGGCAGAGGCTAAACAGTTGGTCGAGATGACCGTGAGTACATGGAGTCCACCCTCTCACCTACAGGTTCACTTCTCATTCGTGGATGACTCATGGACTAACCGATGGGGAAAAACTTTCACGACTAAAAGAATCGTAATCAACTGTGGTTACTTACCGGACTTGAACAATGCACTCAAGTCTCAGTTGGGTTTCCCTGCTGTCAAGTATCATGGTGACTTGAAGAAGTGGTCACTGAAGAATGAGACTGAGACTATTAGAAGGGCAGTGGACATCATGGTTAAGCAAGGCTTGTGGCCCGACGACACTACACTCAATGTAGTCATGCAACAGGCGAGCAGTGAAGTAAGTAAGCCACTACCTACTAAGCAGGACATCTCTGTTGAGTTGATTGGTAACTCAGCACTGAGATTGTCATGGCCTTACATCGCTGACCCCGTTGAGCGTGGGGATGTGATGAGTGAGGTCAAGGCATGTCAAGGTCGCAAGTACGACCCTAACTCTAAGACATGGAGTATCTCTATCACCGAGGCTGCACCACTCATCGAAAGGTTACGCAAGTATGATGACAATGAATGGTGTGGTAAGTTGGCTGATGAGATTCAGAAGATTCCCGAAATCCATACCTACATGGAAGAGCGAGCCAAGAGAGTAGCCATCAGTGGTGCAGCATCACTGTCTGATACTAACACAGTTGATGAGATGCAAGAAGCATTGGTTGAAGTATTCCCCGAAGGCTACGAGTTGTACCCATTCCAATACGTCGGTGTACAGTTTGCTCAACTAGCAGGTGGCCGTTGTTTGATTGGTGATGACATGGGTATCGGTAAGACCATCCAAGCCATCGCACACATAGGATTGAACCAAGACAAACTACCTGCTCTGATTGTAGTACCTGCAAGCGTGAAGTACAATTGGTTGAAGGAATGCAAGGCATGGTTACCATCATTGAATACTGTGGTGCTTGAGGGTAGGAAGGGTGACATCCCCGACGCTGACATAGTGGTATGTAACTATGACATTATGAGTTACCGAGAAGAGTCACTGATTGACTACGGCTTCAACATCGTGGTGTGTGATGAGTCACACTACCTCAAGAACAGTAAGGCCAAGCGTACACAGGCTACACTATCTGTAGCACAGGAGTCTGAGTCTGTCATCTGTTTGTCCGGTACAGCAATCACTAACAGACCCAATGAGTTCTTTACTACACTCAATCTCCTACGACCTAATGAGTTTCCATCCTTCTTCAACTATGGACTGTCCTACTGTGATGGACATGAGACAAGATTCGGTTGGGACTTCAGTGGTGCAAGCAACACTGATGAGTTGCACAGTAGGACTAGAGACTTCTGTATTCGCAGACTCAAGAGTGAAGTGCTGACTGAGTTACCGGACAAGGTTCGTACCATACATGACATCCAACCATCGAAGGCTGATGTCAAGAGATACAAAGACTTGCATCGTACATGGATGGATGAGTATGAGATGTATGTCAACAGCACAGGACTACCACCGGGCTTCGTGCTTAACATGCTTACTGCACTGAGACATGAGTGTGGTCTTATCAAAGTACCATCCACTGTTCAGTACATCAAGGATTACAATGAGATTACAGGCAAGCCTTTGGTTGTCTTCGCTCACCACAGGGATGTTCTTGCGGGTATCGTCAGAGAGTTACAGAGTGACAAGGACAAGAAGTGGAAGGTCGCTGGTATCAGTGGAGACATGCCCGCCCACAAGAGACAACAGAATGTCGAGGCATTCCAACAAGGTAAGATTGAGGTCATGCTTTGTAGCACAGTAGCAGCGAAGGAAGGTATCACACTGACCGCAGCAGACACAGTAGTATTCGTTGAGCGTGAGTGGGTACCCGGATGGGAAGAGCAAGCAGAAGATAGAGTCAATCGTATCGGACAGGAAAGCAACTCGGTTCACGCAGTGTATCTATCTGTTGCTGATACAATTGATGAGAGATTCAACATGGTAGTCGAAGCCAAGAGAGAGGTTGTCAAGGCAGTGCTTGATGGTGGAGACATACAGGAGAGAGAAGGTATCGCTAACATGCTGATACAATCTATGATTGAAGCGGGTGACTTACCTGCTGACTTCTTAGAGAACATGAAAAAGAAAGGTGAAAAGAAATGAAAGAGTTATACGACGAAGAAGATGAAATAAGATTCACGATTGACGATTATGATAAGGTGCTTAATAGTGAACACAAAGGTTACTATGTCACACTATACATTGACGGTTGTGAATACATAGGTACACTCAGATTGTACAAGGATGAAGATGGAAAGGTGATTGAATGATAGAGACAAGACATGGGCTGGCACAGTTAGTGCTTACAGGAACAGACGAGAACGGACAGAAGGAAATACTGCTGGAAATAATTGAAGAGTATTTAAACTAGAATTGAGATAGGGATTGAAAACAAGGAGATGAATGAAATGCATTTTACAGGATATAGAAAAGCGGAAACATGGGCTGAGTTAGGATTGATTGGAGACAGGCTATCCTTCACAGACGATGAAGTGATTACCAAGTTGGGTCTTGGCTATGTAAGTAGTCAAGGTTACGAGTGTGCAATGGACACAGCGATTAGGTATGAGTTACTGAACGCAGGACAAGACGGAGAGATTAGTGCGAAGCAGATGCTCAACCCTCGCACGAAGTTGGCTGCACTTATTGAGGCTGGCATCGTGGCTGATGGTTGGTACAAGAATGATGATGACGAAAGAGAGAGGGCTTGGGTATATGATGAGAGGTTCATCAAGTTACACCGCAACAAGATTACTAGCCACTACTACAGGAGTGGTACTCACTTTGCTGCATCTTTGCTAGAGGTTGAAGGTGAGTATGGTTTCTTCAACAAGGCTGGTATCAGAGCAGTTGACTCTAATTCCCGATGGTGGTACGGTGAACTACTTGAATCATTTACTGCGCCACTACAGACGAAGCCTGTACTTGGGAACGAGCGTATGCTATCTAATGTAATGGAGGACAAGATTGTACTGCGTTACATCAACAAGGCTCTCAACCGTATGGTCAAGAGTGAGAAGGCAATACAAGTTACTAAGGGTCGTGGCCGTACATTCAGATGGAATGCTTGGGAATGGTTAGATGGTTGGCGTAACAGACACTTAGTCAGTGAATCAAAGAAGCGTAAGGTCGGTGACACAGTGAACGGTTGGGTGTACACTCAAGGTGATACAGTCACTACCTATGGTGTGGATGTACACCAGCATTGGTGGCAACCTGTTGAAACACCTAAGTTGTACTTCGTTCAATTCTTAACAAGGAATGTGAAAGTTCCATTTTGGAGTGGGTACAATTCAGAACTTATATGGGATAGCACTACACTTCCATTCTTCTTCACCAATGAAGAGGATGCACAGTTGTTGTGTGAGCAAATGAATGCACAACTCTCTTGCAGAGTTGAGCCATCTAACTACATGATTAAACACATAGATGAAGATTGGAACATCACTACCGATGACCCACAATTCACTGTAGGGTTTGAGGAATACAAATACAGAGTTGACAAGGAAGCAGTGATTGAAGACTATGAAGAACCACTCGCTGCTCACCTGTCACTAATGACCAAAGGTTTTGACAACTACAAACAGATGTCAAAACTATATGATGACTATCCACAATACATGATGTACATGGATAAAACAGAGAAGAAAGGAGTTGATGAATAATGAACAATATGAATGAAGAATACACAAAGGGGAAAGAAGTAACACAGGGTACACCACTGTTACAACTACGCAACAGTACAGGAACAAACCAACTACACATACAGGGTTGGGGTCATGTAGGTAACAGAGACTATGGCTTTGCACAGAAGTTTACTGTACCTGCTGACATTACTGACTCGTTAGAAAAGTTCCAAGCAGCCTGTTATGAGTCGCTTGCTTCTGATGCAAAGATATACTACCGTGATGTCTTGTCTGTACAGAAGTACAAGGATGGTTACCAAATACAAATCTTCCTCAATGACAAGAATGCTAACTTGAACAATACATGGTGTTTAGATATGAACGTACCTCAGTGTATGAATTTCATCAGTTGGCTTGAAGATAATGACATGGTTACTGACTGTGGAGAAGAGACTAGATTCGTAGGTGATAAACAATGAAGAAGAGTTTCATGGAACAGATACAAGAGTTTCACGTTGACATGCAGTTGGCAGACAAGGCTGGTGCGCTTGACATACCTGCGTATGTGATGGAAAGTATCAACCCCGTAAGGTTAGCCTTTGATGACATAGTAAACAATGCCAAAGAGACAGCACACATACATGCGTTTTGGTGTAGCGACTTCTTCATGGATGTTCCCATGAGCAAGGGTGTCATGTCCTACATGATATTCAATCACTTCGCTAAGACATTCAACAAACCTGTCAGTTGGTTCTATATGATTCCACATCAGATTGTTATTGACCCTGCATACCAAAAGATAAGGATTGGCAATGAACCTAAGTGGTTCAATGAGGATGGGTCGGCTACTGTTGTGATGAGGGCAGCGTTTGAGGATGCCAAGAATGCAGGACTGATAGACAAGGATGAGGAATGGGTCTTCGCAGTATCGGATGGTGCGGAAGACTTCGTGAATATGACAAAGGAGTTTATCTCTAACTTTGCTAATGCTAACAACATATCTTTCGATGAAGCAGTGGACACACTGACAGGCAACAGTGAGGACTTCTCATTCCCGCATGAGTCTGATGAGAATGATGATAGTCCCCAATGAGGTGATTTGAAATGAGTCAAACGACTAACTGTAAGAAATGTGGAAAGATATTCCTCAAGGTATCAA